>R18__coassemble_1169_pt1 | contig 111772 bp, 81 predicted proteins | sample R18__metabat2_low_PE_032 | metagenome-assembled genome bin R18
CGGGCGTATGCGACCGAGCCAAAAGTTCAAATACGCTGAAAAGATGTTCACGGATTCGGATGGCAGATTTTCAGACGGATTTGAGCTTGCAGGCGACGGAGCATACCGGGCGTATGCGACCGAGCCAAAAGTTCAAATACGTCGAAAAGATGTCATCCGAATGGCGGTGACGGCGGCCTCTACCCCCTTGTTCCCCAGCCTGCCTCCGGCACGGTCAAGCGCCTGCTCCATGTCGTCGCAGGTCAGCAAGCCGAAAATAACCGGAATTTTGCCTTGGGTATTGAGAGAGGCTATGCCTTGGGTGACGCCTTGGCAGACGTAGTCGAAATGAGGGGTGCCGCCGCGGATGACGCAGCCGAGGGTGATGATGGCATCAAAGTTGGCGGAGAGAAGGCGGGATGCCGCGTAGACGAGCTCGAAGCTGCCGGGAACGTGGTAAACTTGAATGTTTGAAGGGTCTACGCCGTTTGATTGAAGACAGGAGAGAGCCCCGTCAAGCAAAGAAAAGGTCACGTCGCTGTTCCAATCGGAAACGATAACGGCAAAAGAAAGGCCCGAAGCTTCAGGAAGAAGCTCCGGGCGATATTCGGAAAGATTGCGGGTGGCCATTACTTGTTGAGTTTGGCGCGCTCGATGTACTTGTCGATGTCGGTGCCTTCAGCGGAGAGCGGATATTTTTCGCTGATGGTCTGGTAAGCGGAGAGGGCCTGGGCATATTTGCCTTCGGCTTCGAAGACGCGGCCGGCTTTCTTGAGGTACATGGGGGCCAGCAGATCGTTGTCGGTTTTGGCGGCCTTGAGGAAGTAGGAAGCCGCTTTGAGGTTTTCGCCGAGGGCCACGTAGCAGTCACCGACGGCACCGGTCAAAGCCGGGCTGACCATGATGTCCTTGGCGGAGAACGACGAAAGATATTTGATGGCGGTTTCGTAATCGCCGAGGTTCTTGCAGCAGAGACCCGCATAAGCCTTGGCCAGCTTGCCGGCCTTGGTGATGCCGTATTCCTGGCTGATGGCTTCGAAGCCGATGTAGTCGTTGCCGTCGCCGTTGAGGGCCAGGGCAAAAGAGTCGGTGGCGAAATATTGTTCGCCCTGGAACATCAGCTCAGCGGCTTCGATGTTCTTCGGGGCCAAATAGGCGTTCTTGTAGAGCACGATGCCGCCGGCCACGACCAGGATGGCCAACAGAATGACGAGCAGGAGTTTCTGGTTTTTCTCGATGAATTGTTCGGAACGCGAAAGGGCTTCGTTTACGTTTTCGATGTCCTGGGTTGCTTTGGGAGCTTCTTTTTTATTTGCCATGATTGTATAATTGATTTCTCAATGAGTTACAGCCTGCAAAAGTAGGTTATTTCCTTTGATTAAACAAAAAAATTCGGCAGCGGAGGAATTTGCGGCAAAAAGCGCTACCTTAGCGCAACGAATTCCCGAAAAGCATCTATGTATCTGCAGCACCTGAACATACTCAATTACAAAAACATACGGGAAGCCGAGATAGACTTTTCCCCCAAGCTGAACTGTTTCTTCGGACGCAACGGGCAGGGGAAAACCAACGTGCTCGACGCCATCTATTATCTGTCGTTCTGCAAAAGCCACACCAACCCCATCGACTCGCAAAACATTTTCCACGATGCGGATGCCCTGATGCTCCTCGGTGTCTATGAATATGAAGAAGACAACGATACCCTGGTCTACAGTTGCGGCATCAAACGGCGGCAGAAAAAAGTGTTCCGCCGCGACGGCAAAAACTACGAGCGCCTGGCCGACCACATCGGCAACGTGCCCCTGGTGATGGTCTCGCCGGCCGACGAGGAACTCATCCGCGAAGGAAGCGAAGAGCGCAGGCGCTTCATGGACATGGCCATTTCACAATATGACCATCCCTACATGACGGCCCTGATGCAATACAACTACTATCTGCAGCAGCGCAATGCCCTGCTGAAAAACGAAGACCAACCCGCCGCCGACGAGGTTTTCGAAATCTACGAAATGCCTATGGGCGAACTCGCCGACAGCATCCATGCCCGGCGCAAGGCTTTCGTAGACGCCTTCGTCCCCGTTTTCGACCGCTACTACCGGGAGATTTCGGGACAGCGGGAACAGGTGGGCCTCTCCTACCGTTCTCACCTGGCCGAGGGCGACCTGACCGCACAGCTGGCCCGTACCCGTCTGAGAGACTGCGCCGTGGGGCACACCACGCGGGGCATCCACAAAGACGACCTCGAAATCACGATGGACGGCTACCCCATCAAACGGGTCGGTTCGCAGGGGCAGAACAAGACCTGCCTGATCGCCATGAAACTGGCCCAGTATGACTTCCTCAAGCAATCGGGTTGCCACACCCCCATCCTGCTGCTCGACGACCTGTTCGACAAACTCGACGAAGAACGGGTGGACAGGATTCTTGAAATCGTATCGTCAGACGAATTCGGACAGATTTTCATCACCGACACCCACTTCGGGCACCTGAGCCGCACGATGAACCGCATTTGCCCCGACTACCGCACGTTCCGCATCGAGCAAGGGGAAATCGCCACTTTCCAACCGGAGGAAGAATTAATGCCCGGAAATTCAGAGAACACAGCCGGGTAATCCGTAAAATCCATCCGACCGATGCTCAGAAGAAACGCCGAAACCCTTCAGACCGTGCTGCAGCAGATCCTCCGCAACCAGCACCTCGACGGACCCCTCTCCGAGATGGCCCTCATCGACAAATGGCCCGAAATCGTCGGCAACGCGCTGGCTGCCCAGACCGAAAAGCTCTACATCAAAGACCGTACCCTTTTCCTCCACGTCAAGTCGGCCATCGTCCGCAACGAACTTTCGCTGATGCGCACACAACTGATCGCCCGGCTCAATGAGGCCGTCGGACGCGACGTGATCTCCAACATCGTTTTGCGATAAGCGTTTTTCGCGCTACTTTTGTGGATTGAGACCAACTTCATCAAGAGATGTCAAGATTTGAACTTTTCACCCGCTTTGCCTTGTTCGACGGGTTGACAGCCGACGATATGTTGACGCTGCTCGCCCGCGTGAACCTCGACTTCGTCCATTACGGAGCAGGCGATTTTCTCTGCCGCGAAGGGGAAGAGAGCAAGGGCTTGCTGCTCCTGATGGACGGGACGGTCACCGTCGGCGACGAGACGGCCGAGGCACCGGCCATCATCCAATACAGCCATCTCTACGGCGCCGACACCCGCTCTCCGCGCACGGCCAGAGCCGACACGGCATGCAGCGTGATGCGCATCAGCCCGGAAGCGCTGAAGGCGTTGCTGCAAGCCGATGCGCGGGTGCTCTCCAATTATCTGAACCTGCTTTCTGACGACAACCGAAAATAATACCCGCTGATGGACAAAAAAGCACTTGACAAACGCTATATGCGGATGGCCGAAATCTGGGCCGAAAATTCTTACTGCATCCGCCGGCAGGTAGGTGCCCTCATCGTGAAAGACAACCGGATCATTTCCGACGGCTACAACGGCACACCCTCGGGCTTCGAAAACATCTGCGAAGAGGACGACCACACCAAGCCCTACGTGATGCACGCCGAAGCCAATGCCATCACCAAAGTGGCCCGTTCGCACAACAGCAGCGAGGGTGCCACCATCTACGTGACAGCCTCTCCCTGCATCGAATGCGCCAAACTCATCATACAAGCCGGTATCAAACGGGTGGTGTATGGTGAACTCTACCATATGAAAGACGGCCTCCGCCTGCTGGAAAAGGCCGGCATCGAGACGGAATTCCTCGACCGGACCCTCCTGCACGACAACGCCCCGGCCGCGTCTTCAGAACCTTCTGAAAAACAGTCATGATCAAAAGAATACTGAAAATATTGCTCTGCGTCACGCTTTGCGTCGTCCTGGGCTTCGGCGTCGGCACGTTGCTCGGACGCCTCTTCCAAGGGCCGTCGACCCGCACCCAGCTCGGGCTGAACAAGCTCGACGCCCTGCTCAACCTCATCGACACCAAATACGTGGAAGAGATCGACGAAAAGGCCATCATTGAAAAACTGATGCCCGAAGCGCTGTCCGGACTCGATCCGCATTCGGTCTATATTCCGGCCGAAGAAATGGCCAAGACCAACGAGGAAATCGAAGGCAGTTTCTCGGGCGTGGGCATCCAGTTCAACATCCGTGAGGACACCATCCGCGTGGTGGCCATCGTCCACGGCGGACCGGCCGAGAAGGCGGGGATGAAAGCCGGTGACCGCATCGTGCTCATCGACGACAGCGCCTTCGTCGGGAAGCACATCACCAACGACTTGGTATTGAAGACCTTGAGAGGCGAGAAGCACTCGAAGGTAAGCATCGGGGTGGTCCGCAACGATTCGCCCGAAATACTCAGCTACAACCTGGTCCGCGACGATATCCCCGTCAACAGCATCGACGCTTCTTACCGCATCGGCGACGGGATAGCATATGTCAAGATAGGCAGCTTCTCAAGGACCACTTACGGCGAATTCCTCAACTGCATCAACCGCCTGAAAAAGCAGGAAGGCTGCGACCGGATGATCATCGACCTGAGGAGCAACCCCGGCGGCCTGATGGGCTCAGCCCTGGCCATCCTCAACGAATTGCTGCCCAAACGCAGTCTGATGCTCTATGTGGAAGGTCGCGCCTACCCCCGCGAAGACAGTTACAGCGACGGGCGGGGCTGCTTCATGGACATGCCGGTGGTGGTCCTGACCGACGAGTGGTCGGCCTCCGCCAGTGAAATCGTGGCCGGCGCCATCCAAGACAACGACCGCGGTTACATCGTAGGCCGCCGCTCTTACGGCAAGGGCCTGGTGCAGCAGCAGATTCCCTTCAAGGACGGCTCGGCCGTACGCCTGACGGTGGCCCACTATTACATTCCCTCGGGACGCTGCGTGCAGAAACCTTATAAAAAAGGTGATCTGGCCGACTACGAAATGGACCTGGTCAACCGTTACGACCGCGGCGAATTCGTTTCGGCCGACAGCATCCGGCTGAATGATTCGCTCCGCTTCGAGACAATGGGCGGACGGACGGTTTACGGCGGCGGAGGCATCATGCCCGATTTCTTCATCCCCATCGACACCACGGCCGTCAGCCACTGGTTTACCGAGGTGGTCAACCGCAATCTCGTCTACCTGTTTGCCGCGGAATATGCCGACAACCACCGCTCGCAACTCAACCGGCTGAACAATAGCGACGCCTTGGTCAGCGAGCTGAAGAAAAGCGACCTTTTGGAACAATTCGTCAGGTATGCCGAACGGAAAGGGGTCAAAGCCGACCGCCGGCAGATAGCCGGATCACGCCGCGACGCCGAACGTCAACTTTACGCATACGTAGCCCGCAACATCCTGGGCGACGACGACTTCTGGAAACTTTTCCAGGCCGACGACCCCACCCTTTCCAAGGCCGTCGAGCTCATCCGCGACGCCGGTGTGAAGATACCATGACCTCCCGGTGCGAATCAGGCGTATAAAAAAAAGAGCGCAGCGGCCCCGCGGCCCCTGCGCTCTTTTCGTGTATCGATTATTCTTTTTTCTTGGCGGGTTTGGCCGTTTTCTTGGCGGCTTTGAGCTCTTTTTCCAGACGGGCGATTTCTTTTTCCTGATCGTCGATGGTGATCTGCAACTGATTGAGTTCCTCCGTGTCGATGGTCGAGGGGAACTGGGCTTCCATCCGCTCGAGGAAATCGCTCAGCACGTTCATATAGTTGGTGAACGCATCGAAGGGGGAATCGTAGGGGCTGAAAGCGTTGTACGAGCCGCCGTCGGTGAGGTGCTTCGTGCTCATGTAGTAGAAATGGTCGCTGGTCTGCAGGTAGAGCCAGTCGGTCAGGATGCGGTGATCGCGGCACAGACGGATGCGGTCGGACATGTAGTAAAGCTTCTCCAAAGCTTCCCGCTGCAGGTCGTTGCCGGTCCAGGCGCTCAGGTCGCTCTCCTCGTCGGCCCAGGAAATAGGGTTGGGAATGGACAGCGGTCCGACCGATTTGTATTTCTTCGCTTCCTCCGAGGGAGTGACGAACGAAATGCCCTTGGCGGCGGCAAACTGCGGAAGGGCCTTCATGAATTCGAAGATGCCGCTGTCGGCCGGTTGCAAGTTGCCGAAGGTCTCATAGTTCATGAAGAGATTGAAGACTTGCTCTTCTTCGGGCGCTTTGTCGATCCAGTCGATGAACTTGTCGGCCGTCAGGGGATATTCGCTCCAGTTGACGTTGGAGAAACGGAACGACATGTCGTCGCTCAGTTTGTTGTTGCGCAGCAGCAACTTGACACCGGGGCAGGTGGCGCAATGATAGATGAAATTGGGGCTCTTCCATCCCAACACGTTCTTGGCGCCGTTGGTCACGATGTTCTTGAAACCCATCGCATAGATCTTCTCGGCGATTTCGTCGGAATAGATCAGTTCGGTGTTGCGGAAAGTAGTCGGCTTCTGCCCGAAGAGGCGGGTGATGTGCTTGCAATTGTTCTGCACCTGGAAACGGAACTCTTCGTCGTCATAGAGGCTGGCCAGCGAATGACCGGCCGTCTCGGCCAGGAACTCCACGCAACCCGTCTTGGCCAGTTCCTGGAAACTCGCGATGACCTCGGGCGCATATTGCTCCAACTGATCGAGCGCCACACCGGAGAAGGAGAAAGAAACCTTGAAACTCCCTTTGCCTGCCTTGATGAGGTCCAGCAACATCTGGTTGGCCGGCAGATACGACACCTCGGCCACGCGCTGCATGATCTGCTCGTTGGTGAAATCGTCGTAATAGTAATGATCGGCACCGATGTTGAAGAAACGGTATCTTTTCAGACGGAACGGCTGATGAATCTGAAAGTAGAAACAAATACTCTTCATAGTTTATCTGATTTTTTGAATTATTTCAAGCCCAATACCTTATCGTAGATGTTGCGGACCTTTTGCCCGGCATACTCCCACTTGATTTCGTCGACCTCTCGTTTGCCCTGCACCCTGAGGTGTTCATACATGGCCGGGTAGGTGATGATGGAATAGATGGCGTCGGCCATCGCTTCGATGTCCCAATAGTCGGTCTTGATGACGTTGTTGAGGATTTCGGCACAACCCGACTGCTTGGAGATGATGCTGGGCACACCCACCTGCATGGCCTCCAGAGGCGAAATGCCGAACGGCTCGGAGACTGACGGCATGATGTAGACGTCGCTCGACTTGAGCATGCGGTAAACTTCCAGCCCTTTCTGGAAACCGGGGAAGTGGAAGCGGTCGGCGATGCCCCGCTGGGCGGCCAGTTTGATCATGGCTTCCATCATGTCGCCGCTGCCGGCCATGACGAAACGCACGTTGCGCGTCTTCTGCAAGACCCGGTAGGCCGCTTCGACGAAATATTCGGGGCCTTTCTGCATGGTGATGCGGCCGAGGAAGGTGACCACCTTTTGCCCGGTGTTGCGCACCGGCTCAATCTCCTTGATGGCCTGACTGACGGGCTCGACGGCGTTGTGGACGGTCGAGACCTTTGCGGGATCCTGATGGTATTTCTCGATGACGGTGCGGCGGGTCAACTCACTGACGCACATGATGTGGTCGGCGTTGTCCATACCGTCTTTTTCGATGCGGTAGACATCCGGATTGACGTTGCCGCGGCTGCGGTCGAAGTCGGTGGCGTGGACGTGGATGACCAAGGGCTTGCCGCTGACCTTCTTGGCGTGGATGCCGGCCGGATAAGTGAGCCAGTCGTGCGAGTGGATGATGTCGAACGGCACCGTCCGCGCAATGACGCCCGCGCAGATGGAATAATTGTTGATTTCCTCCAGCAGGTTGTCGGGATAACGGCCCGAAAACTCGATGCATCCGAGGTCATTGGTGTAGAGATAGCGGAAATCGGCATAGATATGGCTGCGCAGGTCGTAGTAAGTCTGCGGATTCATGTAACTGCCGAAACGGTTCTCCAACGTTTCTTTATTGACATCCTTCCAGACGACCGGGGTGTTGCATGCCCCGATGATTTTCAGGAAACTCTGGTCTTCGTCGCCGACGGGCTTGGGGATGACGAAGGTAATATCCATATCGGGCTGTTTAGCCATTCCCCGGGTCAGGCCGAAACTGGCTGTGCCCAAACCGCCCAGGATATGAGGTGGAAACTCCCACCCGAACATCAACGCTTGCATAGTGTTTGTTTTTTACTCTTCTGACATTTTCATGATGAGCCGCTTGACGCGGAGAATCTCCGCCACGCTCATGGCAAAGGCGATGCCGCCGCGGCCTCTGTAGGGCGGATTGCCGTCGAACAATTCCGAGATGGAGGTGATGCCCCGGTCGGTCAGGTCGTCTTCGAAGTTGTAGATGCACCGCTCGGCGAAACTCAGACCGCTCATCCGGTAAATCTTCAGGTAGGCCTCCAGGTAAGCGCCCATCAGCCAAGGCCAGGCCGTGCCCTGGTGATAAGCCCAGGTGCGACGGTCTTCGGGACCTTCGAAGACGGGGTTGTAACCCATACTCTTCGGGCTCAGCGTGCGCAGACCTTTCGGGGTGAGCAGTTCTTTGGTGACGATGTCGAGCACCTGCTTCTTCTGCATCTTGTTGAGCGGCGAATAATCGAGCGAGGCGGCGAAAATCTGATTGGGGCGGACGCTCCAGTCGGGCACGGAACCGTCCACGTAATCAAAAAGGTATCCGTGTTCATTGCGGAACACCTGCACATATGATTGGTCGACCCGCTTGATGAGGTCTTGCAAATTGTCGGACAAGACATCTTCCTGACGGAGGTCGGCGATTTCTTTGGCGAAGCACAAGGCATTGTACCACAAGGCATTGAATTCCACCAGATATCCGCTGCGGGGCACCAGCGGCCGGTCGTACATCGTGGAGTTCATCCAGCTGACGGGGCGGTTCTTGCCCTCCGACCAGACCAGGCCGTTTTCGTGAAGGGCGAGGTTGGGATGATGGCCGGCCGTGAGGTATTCAATGATGTCGAGCACCAGCTGACCGTATTTTTCAAGGGCTTGTTCCATCCCCTCCGACTTGGCATACTGCTGAACGGTCCACACGGCCCAAAGCAACACGTCCGGGGCATCGATTTCCCGGATGGCACAGTCGAGCGGCTGGCCCGCCATGAAGTTGCGCAGTCCTTTTTCGGCCGTCAGCATGATCGATTCGAACAGGTCGGGGTCGTCGGCCGAAAGGGTGCAGCCGGGCAGCGCCACGAACATGTCGCGGGCGCGGCAGGCGAACCACGGATAACCGGCCAGCAGATAGCGCTGACCGTCGGCGTCCTTGTTGTAGAACTGATGAGCCGCCGCCTTCAGGCATTCGGTGAAGCTGGTGCGGGGTTTGCGCCTGAGTTTTTCCTCCTCGAAGGCCTTTCTCATCTTGACGGCCGACATGGGCGAAAGCGCGGCCGAGAAAACAATGCTCTGTCCTTTGCGGATGGGCATTTCAAACGTGCCGGGCACATATTGGTCTTCCTGAAAATCGTATCCGCGCTCCTGCTCCTTCATGTATTCGATGTTGTGATACCAGTCGGGGGCATAGCTGAATTCGTTCTTTGAGGAGAACTGCATGTAAAGGTCGGGGTAGCCGGGATACATTTTCACCCGGATGCCGTTTTCGACGGGCTCGTAGGAGCGGTCGGCCTGGGCATTCTCACGGCTGAGGCTGTCGGTGTTGCGGAAAGCCAGGAAGGGACGGAAGCGCAGACGCGTCGGCGAATGGGCCTCGAGCAGCGTGTAGCGGATGAGGATGCGGTTGTCGAACGGCATGAAGATTTTCTCACGCGAGAGAATCACGCCGCCCACGCGGTAGATGGTCGTCGGAATGGAATCGCATTCGAACTGACTGATGTATTTGTGACCCTTCGGGCTGTAGTTGTCACCGGGATATTTGTGCAGACCGAGGTTGAACTCGGCGCCGTGCTGGATGACGGTGGCGTCGAGGGAACTGATCAGAACGTGGTTTTTCCCGTCGAGCCGCGGCAGGGGAACAACCAGCAAACCGTTGTATTTCCGGGTGTTGCAGTCGACGATGGTGGAATAACTGTAGGCACCCGAACGGTTGGTCTGGAGCAGCTCCTTGAAGAGCGACTGCTGCAGGTTCACCATCAGTCCTTTGTCGAATTTCAGATAACTCATGATATGGATTTGGTATTGAATTCACGAAGGTAGCGATTTCTTGCGCTAAAATGCAAAAATAATCAAAAAAAACATTTTTGCATTTTCCATGGCTTGTCTCTACCTTTGACGGACAAATCAAATCGCGCATTATGGAAAATGACAGAAAAGAACTCAATCTGACGGACGTTTTCTCCGGTCTCTGGAAGGGCATCGTGGCTTGCCTGCATTGGGCATGGAACGCCTTTGTGTGGTGTCTGAGACTCTTCTACCGCCACAAAACCATCACCTTGATCTTTCTGTTGGCCGGTCTGGCGGGCGGCGCGCTGGAATATTTCCTGAATACCCCCTACAAGTCGGGCTTCATCCTGACTTGTCCCACCACGAGGGTCTATTACGGCATCGAAGAGGCCAGAAATCTGAACCGTCATTGCCAGAAAAAAACCCTGGCCGACTGGTTGGCCCTCGACGACAGCATCGCCTCGCAAGTGCAAGCCGTGGACGCCTATCACGTCGTGGACCGTTGGCAAGACGATGTCATCGACCTGATCGACTTCCAGGGAAAATACGGCGAAGACACCCTGGTCAACACGTGGAGCAACCGATGCTTCTACGTGGAAGTGCTGACCGAATCGGAAAAAGCGGTGCCGGCCGTCAAAGACGCCATCGTGAAAAAACTTTGCCAACGGCCGATGCTGAAAACGCCCTGGACCACGGAGATGGCCGCCGCGAAGCAGAACATCGACACTTACCGGCACGAATTGGCCCGCTTGGATTCGGTCCAGAGCCTGCTTTATTCGGCCGAAAACATCAAACCCGACGTGTCGGGCCGCATCACCACCGGCGACGCTTTCGACCGTCTGGAATATGTCGCCGAACGCCGGGTTCAGATTTTCACCTACGAACGGCAATTTCTGCTCGACAGGATGGTCTCCTCGCAGCGCTACCTCGACGAACTGAGCCGCGGTGCCGTGTTCAGCGAATTGCCCGTGCAGTATGACGGCAAGGCCACTTCGCTGCCCAAGGCGCTCTTCATCTACGGCGTGCTCGGTCTGATCGTGGCCTTCGTCATGGAAGTCTTCTGCGAAAAGAAATCCGACTTGGCCGCCTTCCTGCGCGGCTGAACAAGCCTCAGCGCACGCTATTTTATTTCTCCGACGTGTGTGCACGCCAGCCAAACCCATATGAGACCATGAAAAAACTTCTTTTTCTTCTGATGGTTTTGTCGGTTTCGCCCGCCTGGACGCAACAAAAGGTTTCCGCCGCTCAGGTTCAGCAGGCGCCCAGCATGGCCGATGGCCGCATCTTGCTGAAACTGGCGCCCGGTGCCCGGGCTGACGCCGTCAGAAGGTTGCCCGGGTGTCTTGCGATATGCCCGATCGCTCCCCACGCGGATGCCGGGCTGATGTTGCTGACATACGACCCGAATACCGTCACGGCATCATACTTGCTGGAACGGCTCAAGAAGATGGACATCGTACTGATGGCCCAACCCGACGAAATCATCACGCTTCCCCAACCGGAAAAGCCGCAGAAAATCGACATGCAGCACCTCGCTGCGAGTCCGGTCGCCGACGGCAGCCCCGATGACCCCCTCTTCTCACAGCAATGGGGACTGAAGGCCATCCGCATGCCCGAATTGTGGCAAGTTCCGCTCAAATCGGGTGCGAAACGGCCGGTCATCGCCATCATCGACACCGGCGTCGACACCGAACACCCCGATCTGAAAGACAACATCTGGACCAACGAAGCGGAACTGAACGGTTTGCCCGGGGTGGATGACGACGGCAACGGTTTCATCGACGACATCCACGGATGGAATTTTTTCGATTCCACCAATGTGGTGACCGACGAATTCGGACACGGGACCCAATGTGCCGGCATCGCCGCCGCCGTGGCCGGCAATGGGACAGGCATTGCCGGAGCCAATCCGGATGCCCTGATCATGCCTTTGCGCGTCTCATACCTCGACTACGCAGACTATCAGATTCATTCCACTGCCTCCTCCATCATCGCCGCCATCGACTACGCGATAGCCATGGGTGCCGATGTCGTCAGCCTGAGCATGGGCGGCGTCGGACGCTCGCAATATGACATGCTGGAGCAAACCTGCCGGCACATCATCATTGTGGCTGCGGCAGGCAACGAAAATGCGGCCATCAGTACCGGGGAAAGCACCAACTATCCCGGCGCTCTTCCCGGAATCTTCGGCGTAGAAGCTTCCGATGAAAGCGGTTGGCGACCCTCCTGGTCGAATTATGATGATGACGGTCCGTGGATGACGACTTACATCGACGGAGAGAATTACGAATTGCGGGCGCCGGGCGACAACATCGTCACCACCATGCCCGATGGCGAATATGCAAGCAGCGGAGGCACCTCGATGGCCACGCCCCTGGTCTCCGGCCTGATTTCCCGGCTCATCTGCCTCAAAGATTATGCGTCGCACGATGAACTGTTGAGAGACCTTATCCTGTCGCGGGGCCCCGGCCTGGGTGACGTGGACGCCATGAAGGCCTATTCCCCAACGAAGCAGATGGCCACCCTGCAGGTAACGCCTCAGTACATCCTGTGGAAAGATATGGATGAACACCTGTCCATACGCAACATAAGCGTCCTGAATCTGTCCGACAGCACGCTGACCGGTCTGCATGCCGTCATCGAAACCGCATCCGACTCTTCCGCCATTCAGATTCTTCAACCTTCACAAGCATTTCCCGCCTTGCAAGCCGGAGCGGTGCATACCCTTCCGTCGTCCGACTGGACCTATACGCTGAAGGATGATGACGGCACGGGCGCCCGCGCTTTCAAGATCACCCTTTACAATTGGGATGAAACCATCGATAGCTTTACCCTGGAACTGCCTTCCAATGCGGAAGTCTACTACGAAGGCGGGTTCCACTTTGAGGCGATAGACGACGACAACGTACAACTCACCGGTTACACAGGAGGCGACACTTGCATCATCCCCGCCACCATCCGTATGAACGGCCGGGTCATGACCGTCAAGAAAATCAAAAAACTCACTTTCAACGCCAACCTTCACCTGAAATATGTATACTTGCCTGACGGGCTCACATCCATCGGTTCCTATGCTTTCTGCGATTGCAGCCGGCTTGAAGGCGTACGTTTCCCTGACGGACTCACCACCGTCAACACTTTGGCCTTCTGGAACTGCACCGCGCTCAAAGAAGTCGTGCTGCCCGAAGGGCTGAAGAAAATCGGCAACTCTACTTTCTACGGATGTGTGTCGCTCACGAAAGCGGTGCTGCCCGAGGCGCTGACGGAGATAGCCGACATGGCTTTCCTCGGGTGCAAGAAACTCACTGACGTCCTATTCCCGGAAGGGCTGACAAAAATCGGTGAACTGGCTTTCGGGGAATGCCGGTCACTGACGCAGGCGGTACTTCCCGAGCGTCTGTCGGAGATAGCCGACATGGCTTTCGATGGCTGCAGCGGACTTAAATCCTTGCAATTCAACGGAGTGGTGGACTACATCGGATGGGGCGCCTTTGCATGTGACAGTCTGATGTCGGTCATCTCGCTGGCGGAGACACCTTACGATTATACTGACGAAATCTTCACCGCGACTTGCCTCGAGCAGGCCACGCTCTATGTGCCCTGCGGCTGTACGGAGGTCTACAAAAGCACGACCTGCTGGGGCGGATTCCACAACATCGTGGAACTGAATCCCGCCGGCCTCCCTGACGTTGAGGAAGAAACGGATGAAGCCGATGCGATGAACGGGCCCTACGACCTTTTCGGCCGGAAAGTCCAGCGTTCCTCTCCGGGCATCATCGTGCGCAACGGGAAGAAATACATTGACCGATAGGGGCCTTTTGCGTCAAGGCCCCGAAATCACCTCGAGAGGAAGGTCTCCCGCATCGGGGAGAAGCAGTCGATGAGCAGGCCGTCTTCAAGGCAGATACAACCGTGTTCGATGCCGGGCTGCTTGTAGAGGGCATCGCCGGCCACGACGGTTTTCGTGACGCCCCCCACCGTAAACTCGAACTTTCCGCTGGCCACGTAGGTCACCTGCGAATGGGGGTGCGTGTGAAGCGCGCCGGCTTGACCGGCCTTGAAACTGACCTTGACCATCATGATGTCGTCGTTGTAACCCATGATCTGACGCTGCGCACCGCCGCCTGCATCCTGCCACACCGTGTCCGCGGCAAAGATGAAATTTTCACTCTGTTGAGTCATATCCTTTTGTTTTGATTAATGTGTTATTTGTTACTTTTGTCCGGACGTCTGGCAAAGAACGTCAGACGTTCCCCCCAAAGATAAGCATTAATCATGAAACGCACCTTCTTTTTTCTGCCGCTCTGGCTGATGGCCTTTTCTTCGTGTGCCCCGCAACCCTCACGCAACGACATCATGAAAGCCATGAAAGAGGCCACCGCCTATATGATGGATTCTGTCAGCGTGAACGGAGGCTTTGTCTGGAACGTGACGGCCGACGGCCAGCGCCGCTGGGGCGAGATGGAGGCTTACCCGACGATGATCTGGCTCCAGGCGCCCGCCACGCCCGAGGTCGGAGAGACGCTCCTCGAGGCGTTCCAACTCACCGGCGACGACTTCTATTACCGGCAAGCCCGGCGGGTCGCCGACGCTGTGATGGATGCGCAGCTCCCCTGCGGCGGATGGAATTACCTCTATGACTATGCCGGCGAGGAATCGACCCGGCAATGGTATGCCACCATAGGACGGAGCGCCTGGCGGCTTGAAGAATTCCAGCATTACTACGGCAACGCCACCTTCGACGACGCGGTCAGCACGTCGTGCGCCGGCTTCCTGCTCCGATGCTGGCTGGCGGGCAAAGATGCGGAAGTGAAAAGCGCCCTCGACAAAGCCATAGCCTTCGTGTTGGAAAGCCAGTATGAAAACGGCGGATGGCCGCAAAGATATCCGCTGATGTATGACCATCCGTTCCGCGGCCGGGCCGACTACACTTCCTTCGTCACGCTGAACGACGACGTCGTGCCGGATTGCATCGCCTTTTTGGAGTCCTGCCGCGAAGCCTCGGCTATGGACGGGCTGGACGAGCCCATCGACCGCGCCCGAAAACTGATGGTCAAACTGCAGCAGCCTGCCCCGCTCGCCGGATGGGCCGACCAATATACCCCTGCTGACCTCAAGCCGGCGCATGCCCGTTCGTATGAGCCGCGCAGCGTCAACACAGGCACGACGGTGCGCACCATCAACCTTTTGCTGGAATATTACCGCAAAACCGGCGACACGACCTTTTTGGAGGGCATCCCCGCCGCGCTTGATTTTTTGGAATCGATGAGGTTGCCTGACGATCAGGTGGCCGTCTGGGGGCGGCCCGCCCGCGACTCCGGGGCGTTTCTCGTGCCCCGCTTCATCGACCCCGACACGGGCCGTCCGCTCTATGTTCACCGCGTGGGCAGCAATGTCTATAACGGATACTACTACTGCGACGAATCGCTGGAAGGGACCATCGGCCACTACAGTTCCGCCACCTATGTCAATACCGACCGCTTGAGGCAACGTTATGAAGAGGCCGTTTCCCGTGTCGATGCCCCCCTTGCGCAAGCCGTGCAACACAGATGGCCGGAGCCGACGGTCAAAGAAGTATTGCGAAGCCTGGAGGGCGGCCGCTGGATGAGCCCGCTCAGCAATACCTCCAACCCCTGGACGGCCTGTGACGGCGACGGGAGCGGGAGCGATGAGACGGCTTACCGCAGCACGAACGTCGGCGACCGTTTCGACACCTCGCCCTACACTTGCCCGGCCGACAGCAGCGGGCAGGTCCCCGAATGCATTTCCACCCGGACCTACCTCATCAATATGCGCGTGCTGATGAACGCCTTGGAAAAATAAAAAAAAGCAACGCGCCAGGATTCCGACGCGCTGCGTTCAAACATTCCGGAAGACTTTCTCCGTCAGATGCCCAGCGATTTCTTGAGCGCTTCGATCTTGAGGTCGGCGGCGGCGTTGGCGGCGGCATAATCGGCCGGAGAAGCCATCGCGGCGCGGACTTCCATATAGAACTTGATCTTGGGCTCGGTGCCGGAAGGACGGATGGAGACCTTCGTGCCGTCGGCCGTGAAATACTGCAACACGTTGGACGTCTCGGGCATGACCAGGTCGGCCACGGCGCCCGTCTGCGGGCAGAACGATTTCAACGTCTTGAAATCCTTGACCATCACCACGGGCGAGCCGGCCAGTTCGGAGAGCGGATGGGCACGGTAATTGTCCATCATGGCCTGGATTTCCTCGGCACCCGATTTGCCCTTGCGCACGATGGAAATGCCCTTCTCCTTCGAGAAACCGAATTCGGTGTAAATGTCGAGCAGCAAAGCATAGAGGCTCTTGCCCTGGTCTTTGGCCCAGGCCAGCACCTCGGCCACCATCGCAGCGGCGCTGACGGCGTCTTTGTCGCGGACGAAATCTTCCACGAGGAAGCCGTAGCTCTCTTCACCGCCGCAGATGAAGGTCTTCCGGCCTTCGTTGCGGTGCATGATGTCGGCGATCCACTTGAAACCGGTGTACACGTCGTAGATTTCCACGCCGTAACGGGCGGCGATGTCTTTGAGCAATTCCGACGTCACGATGGTCTTGACCATATATTCGTTGCCCGTCAGTTTGCCGAGTTCCTTCCAGCGGCGGAGCATGTAATTGGTGATGAGCAAAGCGTTCTGGTTGCCCGTCACGAGGATCCATTCGCCCTTGTCGTCTTTGACGGCAATGCCCAGACGGTCAGAATCGGGGTCGGAAGCCATCACCACGTCGGCATCAACCTCTTTGGCCTTGGCTATGGCCATGGCCAGGGCCGCCGGCTCTTCGGGGTTGGGCGAAAGAACCGTGGGGAAATCGCCGCTGATGACGTTCTGCTCGGGCACGTCGATGACGTTGGTGAAACCCATCGCCTTCAAGCAGCGGGGAATGCACTTGATGCCGGTGCCGTGGATGGGGGTATAGACAATCTTCAGGTCGTTGTGGCGCTTGATGACCTCGGGCGACAGGGAAACACCCAGAATGCCGTCGATGTAAGCCTGGTCGACCGCTTCGCCGATGATGGTGATGAGCGCTTTGTTGCCCTCGAACTTGATGTCGGAAACGTTTTGGATAGCGTTCACTTCGTCGATGATGTTGTGGTCGTGCGGCGCGATGACCTGACCGCCGTCGTCCCAGTAGGCTTTGTAGCCGTTGTATTCCTTCGGATTGTGGGAGGCCGTCAAGATGATGCCGCTCTGGCAGCCCAGGTGACGGATGGCAAACGACATTTCAGGGGTCGGACGCAGACTTTCGAACAGATAGACACGGATGCCGTTGGCCGAGAAAATGTCGGCGGAGATTTCGGCGAACAGACGGCTGTTGTTGCGGCAGTCGTGTCCGATGGCCACCTTGATTTCGGGCAGCGAGGCGAAATTCTTCTTGAGGTAGTTGGCCAGGCCCTGGGTGGCCGCACCGACGGTGTAACGGTTCATCCGGTTCGTGCCCGAGCCCATGATGCCGCGCAGTCCGCCGGTGCCGAATTCCAACTGTTTGTAGAAACTCTCGATGAGTTCGGTTTTGTCGTCGGCCGAGAGCATCCGCTGCACGTCGGCACGGGTTTCGGCATCGTAAGCACTGCCCAGCCAGGTCTGCGCCTTGGCCGTGACCGTCTGAATCAATTCGTTGTTTTCCATATCGATGTAAGTTTAATAAATGTATTCCCTTTCTTCTTCGGTCACGTTGCCGCAGGCGTCCCATACCTTGACCGTCAGGCGGTGCGCCCCGCCGGTGGGCGGAAAGCGTTTTTCGTCGGGGCGGAAAAAGATGGAGCGGTTTTTGTAGTCGTCTTCAAACAAGGCCCAGCGCCCGTCTATGCGGACTTCATAGCCGGCCACGCCCGAATATTCGTCCGAAACCCTGATGCGAAGAAAAGCATTTTTCATGGCTTTGCCAACATCGGGAATATAAATTTTCGGCGCCACGGTGTCGGCCAGCACCACGAAGGTGCCGAAACGGCGCGAGGTGACTTCCATGAAACCGTCCTTATATTCGCCCCCTTCCCAGACCAGTCCCGAGCGGCTGTCTTCACGGGCCACATAGTAATTTTTCTTGTCCGGGAGGACGTCGTCCTGTATGCGGAGTTTCATCTTCACCCGGGTATGGCAGGGGATTTCCTCATTGAGCAGGCGGTAGCGGTCGGAATACATCCGGCGCGCCGACGGCTCTTCAGCGCTGGCCGAGACCGGTCCCAGCTGACTGAAGGAAAAGGGGATGGTGTCGTACAGGGCGTTGCGGTCGATGACGGCCGTGAAATCCTTGCGCCTGACCTCATTGATGCGGCCGGGCCAGAAGCAGGCCGATTCGGTGTCGGGAGCCGCGAAAGGCATGCGGCAACCCCTCAGAGAGAAGTTCCACGCCGTCCGGTTGCCGAAACGGTCGTCCACCTCGAATCGGCAATGATAAATCCGTTCTTCATCGATGTCGAGGTAACCGTCGTTGAGCCGCACGGGATAAAGGTCGAGCCGGCAGGCCGGGTCGCGGAACGTTTTCATCAGCCACGACCGCTTGACGGCCCATTGGCCGTAATCGGCGGCCGAATTGATGTAACGCGACTCGTCGAACGAAAAACGGTTCATCTCCCGACGGAACACCAACACGCTGTCTACATAGAGCGACGCCGAAGCGATGCCGTAAAAGTTGGCCTGGTCGGACATATAGTCGAACGACTTGAAGGCCAAACCTATGCGTCCCCAGACCGCCGGCAGGGAAGCGGCATCGTCGCAAATCATCCGGGTCGCCGCCGAGGCGACGGGCCGGTCCTGCCGGGCCGACTGCCGGGTGGAGAGCACGCCGCTGCCGGGCCTGACATACAAGGCTATCTGCTGAATGCGGGGACGGATATGGTCTTCCAGCCGGTCGGCATACCAAAGCATGGGGTCGATGGGTTCTTCGGTGCGGGTGTCGCGCACCTCGAAATGAAGATGCGGTCCGCCGCTGCCGCCCGTATTGCCGCTGTAAGCCACCACCTCGCCGGCGCTGACGGGAATTTCCCCGGGGGCGAACATCAGCTGCAGGGTATATGATTTCCGCTTGTATTGGGCCGCCTTCAGGATGGAATCAATCCGGGGCGAAAAGTCTTTCAGGTGACCGTAGACCGTGGTGTATCCGTTCGGATGACTGATGTACAAAGCTTTGCCATAGCCCGCCTGCGTGATGCCGATGCGCGACACCCAGCCGTCGGCGGCCGGAAAGACCTCCTTGCCCACCTGTCCTTCGGTCTTGAAGTCGACGCCCGAATGGAAATGGTCGGCCCGCAGCTCTCCGAACGAGGCGGACAACAAGGGCGTGTGACGCATGGGCAGCTGAAAATCAGCCACCCGGATGGTGTCGCTGATGCGATGGAGCGGCCGGGCAGCCGAAACGGACAGACTGACCAGACAAGCCGCCATCCAGACCGGCAGAAGCCCTCCTCTCCTGCTCATGACTGCGCTTTGTAGATGACGTTGTCGATGAGGCGGACGTTGCCGCAATAAACGGCGATGCAACCGACAATATACGACGAATCGGCCCAGTCGGCCACCGGCTGAAGGGTGATGCCGTCGACGATTTCGTAATAATCAAGGCGGAAAACGTCTTCCGCGTTGATGTGGCTGATGACGTATTCCTTCACTTCCCGCAGCGACCGGGAAGCGGCCAGGTCGCGGCTTTCGAAGAGGTATTTGGAAATCAGGACCGCCTTGCGGCGCTCTCCGTCGCTGAGACGGGCATTGCGGCTGCTCATGGCCAGGCCGTCCGCCTCACGCACGATGGGACACGACACGATTTCGAGCTTCAATCCCAGTTGGGCGACCATGCTGCGGACGATGGCGATCTGCTGGAAATCCTTCTCGCCGAAATAAGCCCGGTCGGGTTCGACCGCATAGAAAAGCTTGCTGACGATCTGCGCGACGCCGTTGAAATGGCCGGGGCGGTAAGGTCCTTCCATGACCTGCTCCAGCGCACCGAAACGGAACTGACGGGTATCGGGTTCGGGATACATCTCTTCGACCGAGGGGAGGAACAGCACGGTGCATCCGTTCTTTTCCAACAGGGCGGCATCCGATTCGGGTTTGTGGGGATAGGCCGCCAGGTCGTTTTTGTCGTTGAATTGGGTGGGATTGACAAAATCACTGACCACGCAGACGTCGTTTTCGGCCAGGCAGCGCTTGACGAGCGAAAGATGTCCGGCATGAAGGTCGCCCATGGTGGGGACCAGACCGATGCTTTTTCCTTCACGGCGCAGGTTTTCCAGGCAGCCGCGCAGTTCGGCAATCGTCGATACGATTTTCATAATGTATTGTTTTTCAACAGTTTTATCAATGGCTCGAAAGCCGTTTCGGGCCCTTTTGTTTCCGGCTGCAAAAGAAGCGGATAATTGCGAGATAAAAAAATAAATAAGGTGAAATCAAAATTAATGCCAATCCGTTTGCCGAATCATCGGAAAATTATTAGTATCTTTGCATGTTAATACGGAAACTGCGTTATTGCTTCGCTTTCGCGATGCCCCCAAGAGGCGGTTATCCACTAAAATTATGATTATGAGCGCAAAAAAAGTATTGTTCATCTGTCAGGAAATTTTCCCCTACCTGCCTGAATCCGACATGGCGGTCACCTGCCGCACCCTGCCTCAGGCCGCGCAGGAAAACGGACATGAAATCCGGACCTTCATGCCGAAATTCGGGAACATCAACGAGCGGCGCAACCAGCTGCACGAAGTCATCCGTCTGTCGGGCATGAACCTCATCATCAACGACAACGATCATCCGCTCATCATCAAAGTGGCGTCGATCCAGTCGGCCCGCATGCAGGTCTATTTCATCGACAACGAAGACTTCTTCCGCCGCAAGTTCACCGTGGCCGACGCGGAAGGCAAGGAATTCGCCGACAACGAAGACCGCATCATCTTCTTTACCCGCGGCGTCATCGAGACCGTCCGCAAACTCCGCTGGACGCCCGACATCATCCACTGCCACGGCTGGTTCTCCGCCCTGGCCCCGCTCTACGTCAAGAAAGCCTTTGCCGACGACCCCTTCTTCAAGAACGCAAAAATCGTCTGGTCGGCTTACGACGACGCCTTCCAGGCCCCCTTCTCCGCCGACTTTGCCCGGAAAGCCATCATCGAAGGCATCACCGAAGACGACTTGAAGGTCGTGGCCGGAGCCCCCGGATTCGTCAATCTTTCCAAGCTGGCCATCGACAACAGTGATGCCGTCGTCCAGGCACAGCCCGCCATCGACCCCGCCGTGGCCGAATATGCCCGGCAGTCGGGCAAACCCTTCATCCGGGGCAGTGAGGATGACCATTACGCCGCTTACATCAACCTGTACAATAGTTTGTAGGATACCTCCTGCCTGATTGTGTCAAACCATGAAAAAATCACTTCTACGCCTTCTGTTACCGCTGAGCTTCGGCATCGCGCTGTTTTCGTGCACGAACGGCGAGTTCACCATCGGAAAAAGCATCCAGCCCGACCGTGACGTGGTCTGGACGACCACCAACGTCTTTTCGGTCTCTTCCAACACCGTGACGATCGATTCCATCTTCCAACGCTGCGAATATGCCGTGTTGGGAGAATTCACCGATGCCCGCTACGGCACCACGAAATCCGATTTCATCACCCAGTTTTATTGTCACGATGACTTCAGCTTCAGCGGCGGCATCATCGACGAAGAAATCGACTCGGTCTATCTTTACCTGTTTTTCGACGACTTCTACGGCGACTCGACGGCCTTGGCCGAGGCCACCGTATACCAGTTGAACGAGGCCCCCGATGCCGAGAAACCTTATTACACGAACATCGACATCGACGACTTCTGCGACAGAAGCCTGGAGCTGGGCAAAAGCGTCTACACCGTCGCCTCGAGCGACAACACCTGGAACGACGAGTATGACTATTGCATCCGGGTTCCGATAGCCACCTCCTTCGGCCAGCAAATGTATGACGATTACAAGGAGCATCCGGAATATTTCGCCGGGCCGCAAGCCTTCTCCGATTATATGAAGGGCATCTACGTGACCACCCGTTACGGCAACGGCAGTTTCGTATACATCACGAGCATCGAGCTGGAAATGATTTACGACTACCGCTACAGCACGACCGACTCCACGGGCGCCACCGTTTACAAGGACACGATCGCCGCCTCCTATTTCCCCTCGACCAAAGAGATGCGGCAGATCAACACCTACACCCATCCCGACCTGTCGGCCTATATGCCCATCGACACCTCCGACCAATGTCAGTACAATTACCTGTATGCGCCGGCGGGGATGTACACGTCCATACGGTTGGACCTGCCTGCCCTTTATGAGCCGCTCGCTTTCACCAACATCAATTACGCGCGCATCAAGCTGACCGCCACCGACCTCGACGACAGCGAGTGGGGCATGAATCCGCCCGACAACCTCTTGCTCATCAGTGAAAAAGAGGCCGACAATTTCCTTTCGGGCTACCATCAGCCCGACAAGCTCTATTCCTTCCTTTCCTCTTACGATGAAAGCGACACCTGCTTCATTTTCGAAGTGACGCCGATGATTCAGAAATACGTCCGCCACGAAGACGGCAACGAGCTCGGAAAAGACTTCAAGCCTTACGACCGCATGCTGGTCATCCCCGTCCGCCAGGTGAAGAATTCGGAAAGCACCTCGCTTTACCTGGTGCCCGCCACCGAACCGCAGGCCGTGAAGATACGCAGCGCGCAAAACACCGAACGGCCGATGTTGCTGGAAGTCGTTTCCTCGAAACAGAACAACTGACATGAGCGCCAGGGCGACAGCTATTCTTCTCGGCTTCTGCCTGCTGCTTCTGCCGGCTCGCGGCGAAACCCGCCTCAAGCCCTACGAACATTACATCAACAAATACGCGCCGGAGGCCATGCGGCAACAGATGACTTACGGCATCCCGGCCAGCATCACCCTGGCCCAGGGGCTGTTGGAATCGAACGCCGGAAACGGGACCTTGGCCCGGAAAAGCAACAACCATTTCGGCATCAAATGCAACCACGGTTGGAAAGGAGCCACCTATTCCCATTTCGACGACGGGCAGATGTGCTGCTTCCGCAAATACCGCACGGTGGCTGATTCGTATAAGGACCATTCGGAATTCATCGCCTATTCCCCCCGCTACGGGAAGCTTTTCCGTCTGAAAAAGACCGACTACAAGGGTTGGGCCAGAGGCTTGAAAGAGGCCGGTTACGCCACCGACCGGCAATATGCCGACAAACTCATCCGCCTGATCGAGACCTACGAACTCTACAAATACGACAAAATCGCCTCCAACAAACGGCAGGCCAAAGAGACCATCAGCAACTGGAGGGTGGAGGAGGAAAGCGCTCCGGTCGCATCCAAGAAGCAGATGCTCTTTGCTGAAAATCATGAAATATACTACACCGGCACCACCCCCTACATCCTGGTGGAATACGGTGACACCTACCTGAAACTTTCAGGCGAATTCGACATCACCGTGATGCGCCTGCGCTCATTGAACGACTTTCCGAAAGACCACGAACTGCAAATCGGCGAGAAAGTCTATGTGGGCCGGAAGAGCCGGAAATGGAACGGCGACAACAGCTTCCACACGCTGAAGGCCGGCGAAAGCCTCCACGACGTCTCACAGCGTTACGCCATCCGGCTCGATTCGCTTATCAAGATGAATCAGAAGCGATTGGCCGAAGGGCTTCAGGAGGGTGATCAAATAAAATTGAGATAATGGAATTTGAAGAACTGGATTTGACAGATGAGCTTCTCGACGGTTTATGGGACATGAACTTCCGGGAATGCACCCCCATACAGGAACAAGCCATACCCGTCCTGCTTGAGGGACGTGACTTGATCGGATGCGCCCAGACGGGCACCGGCAAGACGGCGGCCTACCTGCTGCCCGTATTGAACCGGCTGACGCTGAATCCGTCAGACGACAAATACATCCGCTGCGTCATCATGGTGCCGACGCGCGAACTGGCCCAACAGATCGACCAGCAGGTGGAAGGCTTCGCCTACTATCTGCCGGTTTCGTCAGTGGCCGTTTACGGCGGCAACGACGGCGCCGTCTGGGAACAGCAGAAGAGGAGTTTCGACAACGGGGCCGACATCGTCATCGCTACGCCGGGACGCCTGCTTTCCTACATCAAACTGGGGCTCATCGACCTCTCGCACATTGAGTGTTTCGTGCTCGACGAGGCCGACCGCATGCTCGACATGGGCTTCATCGACGACATCAAGCTGGTCATCGACGAACTGCCCCAGCGGCGGCAGACGATGTTGTTTTCGGCCACGATGCCCCAGAAAATCAGGGAACTGGCCAAAAGCATCATGCAAAACCCCGCGGAAATACGCCTGTCGGTTTCAAAGCCCAACGAAAACATCACCCAAGGGGCATACATCTGCTACGAGCCTCAGAAGCCGCTGTTGGTCGAAGCCTTGCTCGCCGGCAGCGAAAAGGACGGCATCGCCCCCATTTCCGACAAAGAGAAAGTGTTGATTTTCGTTTCCTCCAAGATAAAGGTCAGGGAGGTCACCCGCACGCTGGCCCGGCGCGGTCTGCACGTCATCGAAATGCATTCCGACCTCGACCAGTCGCAGCGCGACGACGTGATGTACCGTTTCAAAACGGCGCAAAACAACATATTGGTGGCCACCGACATCGTGTCGAGGGGCATCGACATCGACGACATCGCCATCGTCATCAATTACGACGTGCCGCACGACCCGGAAGACTACGTCCACCGCATCGGCCGCACGGCCCGCGCCGACCGCAAGGGCAGGGCTTATTCCTTCGTCAGCGAAGAAGACCAGTGGCGCTTCGCCATCATCGAGGAATTCCTCGAAAAAGAGGTGGAGAAACTGCCCATGCCCGAAGGGGTGGAGCAAGGCCCCGCCTACAATCCGAAAAGTTCCGACCGGAAATTCGGACGCCATGCCCGCGGCGGCCGCAACGGTAAAAGCGGTCACAACGGCCAAGGCGGTAAAAGCGGTCATAGCGGTCACGGCGAGAAGAAAAAACATAAAAAGAAAAAGAAAAGCGGGCAGCCCGCCGGCAACCTGCAGCCCGCCGGCCACACCCATGAATAACGAAGAAGACGCGGTCGGTCGTCCGCTTCCGAAGCTTTGGAACGCGAACTACCTGAAGGCATGGACCTCCAACTTCATGCTGTTCTTCTCTTTTATGTTGCTGACGCCCCTGCTGCCCATTTACATGAGCGAGACGTTCCACGCCGACAAACAGATGATCGGCATCGTCCTTTCGGGCTACACGCTCTTCGCTCTGTTGGTCCGCCCCTTCAGCGGCTTCATGGTCGACAGTTTCCCCAGAAAAAAAGTGCTGCTGGTCTGTTATGCCCTCTTCGCACTGTTCTTCGCCGGCTATCTGGCAGCGGGCACCGTCATCCTGTTTGCCGTGGTCCGTACCCTTCACGGGGCTCCGTTCGGCGCCACGACCGTCTGCAACAGCACCATCGCCATCGACGTGCTCGCCTCGGAGCGGCGCAATGAAGGCATAGGTTATTACGGCTTGAGCAACAACATCGCCACGGCCATCGCCCCTTCGTTGGCCATCGTCATTCACCAATGGTGCAACAGTTATGACGTGCTGTTCGCCATCGCCCTGGTCACCGCCTGCACCGGCCTGGCCATCGACGCCACCATCCGGCTTCCGAAGCGGCAATCGGAATTGATGCGCGAACAGATGCCCGATGCGACGCCCGTCAAGCGCAAGCCCCGGCTGTCGCTCGACCGCTTCTTCCTGACCAAGGGTTGGAGCGAAAGCCTCAGCATCATCTGTTTCGCCTTTTCCTGGGGCGTCACGTCGACTTACGTGGCCATCTACGGAAAAGAAGAGCTCGGCATCACCGGCGGCACCGGCGTCTTTTTCCTGCTCCTCTCCTGCGGCCTCATCCTCTCCCGGCTGACGGGCAACCGTCAACTCCGTCGGGGCAGAATCACCCATAACGCCGCCATGGGCACCTGCGTGTCGCTTTGCGGCTTCCTGCTCTTCGCCACCGTCCATCAGCCCTGGGCATATTATGCCTCCGCCCTCATCATCGGTCTGGGCAACGGCCATATGTATCCTGCCTTTCAGACCATGTTCATCAACCTGGCCGAAAACAACCAGCGCGGCACGGCCAACTCCACCATCCTGACCTCTTGGGACGTCGGCGTAGGTCTGGGCATCGTCTTCGGCGGATGGCTGGCAGAAGGCATCAGCTACCACGCTTCCTTCCTCTGCTCGTTCATCATCAACGCCATAGGCGTGGCCTGGTTCTTCTTCTACGTCAGGAATCACTTCAACCGCAACAAACTCCGGTAACACTCACCGCTCATCACCATATTGCCCTATGAAGACCTTCCGTTTACCGCTGCTCACGGCTTGGCTGCTCTGCATCTGCCTGCAGGTGTCCGCTGCCGAACCGTTCATCAGCTTCGCCCCGGCCGACGATGCCCTCGCGCTCTCGACGCCCGACCTGCCCTTGACCATCGTCTCAGATGACGACAGCAAAGGGGTCGACCTGGCCCTCGACAACCTGCTTGAAGACTTCGAAAGAGTGACGGGACGCCGTCCTGAGCTGAGGGGAGAAGGCGACGGGAGACTCCTTGTCGGCACCGTCGGTCACAGCCGCATCATCGACCGGATGATCCGAAACAAACAGATTCCGGGCAAGGAATTGAAAGGGAAACGCGAGAAGTACCTCATACTCCCTGTTGAAGGCAGCGTGGTCATCGCCGGCAGCGACCGCCGCGGCACCATCTACGGCATCTATGAACTTTCGCGGCAAATCGGCATAAGCCCCTGGTATTGGTGGGCCGACGTGCCCGCAGAACACCACGAGGCCATCGGCTTCGTCCCCGGGCAATACACCGACGGCGAACCGGTCGTGGAATACCGAGGCATTTTCATCAACGACGAGTGGCCTGCTTTCGGCGGATGGACCACCGAAAAATTCGGCGGCTTCAACAGCCGGATGTATGAACACGTCTTCGAGCTGATTCTGCGTCTGAAGGGCAATTTTATGTGGCCCGCCATGTGGAGCGGCGCTTTCTATGCCGATGACGCGCAGAACAGCGTCCTGGCCGACCGGATGGGCGTCATCGTCGGCACGTCGCATCACGAGCCCATGGCCCGCAACCATCAGGAATATGCCCGCAACCGCGAAAAATACGGAGCCTGGAACTACGAGACCAACCAGGCTTCGCTCGACGCCTTCTTCTCGGAAGGCATCCGCCGGGCCCGCAACACCGAAGACGTCATCACCATCGGCATGCGCGGCGACGGCGACGAAGCGATGGGCCGCGAAACCAATATTGCCTTGCTCGAACGCATCGTGGCCAATCAACGGAAAATCATCGCGCGCGAAACCGGCAAGAAGCCCGAGCAGGTGCCGCAGGTATGGGCGCTTTATAAAGAGGTGCAAACCTATTACGAAGAAGGCATGCGCGTGCCCGACGACGTCATCCTTCTGCTTTGCGACGACAACTGGGGCAACGTCCGCCTCCTGCCCGATTTGGGCGGCGAAAAGCACAAGGGCGGTTACGGCATGTACTACCACGTCGACTACGTGGGCGGCCCGCGCAACTACAAATGGATCAACGTCAGCCAGATACAACGCATGTGGGAACAATTGCAGCTCACGGCCGGTTACGGCGTGGACCGCTTGTGGATCCTCAATGTGGGCGACCTCAAGCCGATGGAGTTTCCCATCGATTTCTTCATGGAAATGGCCTGGAATCCGTCGAAGTTCACGGCCGGCAATCTGACGGACTACACCGAACGCTTCTGCGCCGCGCAGTTCGGCGCCTGCCACGCCAAAGAAGCGGCCCGCATCCTCAACCTGCAAGGCAAATATGCCCACCGCTGCACGCCGGAACTGCTCAATGCCGGCACCTACACCCTCGACGACGGCCAGTGGAAACTCCGTTGCGACGAATACAAGCACCTTGAAGCCGATGCGCTCAACCAATACCTCAGCTTGCCCGACCGGCTGAAAGACGCCTACAAGGAATTGATTCTCTTCCCGGTGCAAGGCATGGCCAATCTTTATGACATGTATTATGCCTATGCCCGCGGCGACGAAGCCCGTGCACGTGCCTGCTATGAGAAAGATTCGTTGTTGTGCGACGACTACAACCGCCGCATCGCCGACGGCAAATGGAACCATATGATGGACCAGATCCACATCGGATATACTTATTGGCAACAACCCGATGAACGCTGTTTCCCGAGCATGGCCTCGCAACAGAAAACCCTTCGGAAGGCCGCGGCGCAGAAGCCTTCGGTCATCCTGGAGGCCGGTCAATATGCAGAAGCCATCGATGCGGCAAAGGCCAAATGGACCCTTATCCCCGATTTCGGCAAATATCAGGACGGCATTGCCCTGATGCCCTATACCGAGGCGACCGACGGCGCACAACTCAGTTACGACTTTTTCTGCGAGGCCTCCACGGTGGAAGCGACTTTGCTGCTGGCGCCCTCGTTCCCGTTCAACGGCGGAAAGGGTCAGCGCCTGGCCGTCAAGGTCGACGACAGCGAAGCCATCGTGCTCAACATCAATGCCCGACTGCAAGAGGAATATTGGGAGGCGCAGCGCATCAACCGCAAGACCCTGACGCTGAACCTGCCGTCCAAGCGTCACGGCTGGCACCGCCTTACCCTCTCCCCGCTCGATCCGGGCATCGTGCTGGAACGCATCGAGCTCACCCCGGCTGCTGCCGGCACCCCGTGGATAGGCACTTGGGCCACCGCAGAACAACTGGCCGAGCCCCACAACACCCCGCCTGCGCCTTATCTTGAAAACCATACGCTCCGACAGATTATCCAGACCTCTGTCGGGGGCGAAACGGCCCGTCTGAAACTGTCGAACGAATTCAGTCAGGGCGATGCCGAAATCAAGGAAGTGTCGATAGCGCTGGCCTGCAGCGCCGGCAGCAGCCGGTCGGTCATCGAAGAGAGCCGGCAGACGCTTAGCTTCAAAGGCCAAAAAGGCGTGGTGATGAAAGCGGGCGAAACGGCCGTGTCAGACCCCTTCACCCTCAGCTTCGGTGAAAGGGCCAATCTGGCCATCGACATCCGCTACGGCAAGATATCGTCGGAAAACGTCACTTCCCACCCGGGCTCACGCACCACCTCCTACCTGCTCGAAGAAGGGGAGAGCGATTGGGACAAAGCCGTTGAAACGAACCATTGGTATACCATCAACGCCCTCGAAGTGGAACGCAAAGGCCATGCCCGGGCCGTCGTCGTGCTGGGCAACAGCATCACCGACGGCCGCGGCTCCACGACCAACGCCCAGGACCGCTGGACCGACAACCTTTCGCGCCGGCTGCTGGCGAATGAAAAGACCCGGGACGTGACGGTGCTCAATATGGGCCTCGGCGGCAACTGCGTGCTGCAAGGCGGTCTGGGGCCGACCGGCCGGAGCCGCTATGTGCGCGACCTGTTCGGTCAGGAAGGGGTCAAGTACATCATCCTTTTCGAAGGCATCAACGACCTGGGCAACTCTTCTGACGCACTGCGCACGGCCGACGGCCTGATCGCCCAATTCAGTCAGATTGCTGAAGAAGCCCACGGACGGGGCATCAAGGTCTATGGCGCTACCATCACCCCCTTCAAGGGCAACAGCTATTACAGCGACGACCACGAACAGGGCCGTCAGCGTTTCAACGAATGGGTCAGGACCACCCCGCTGCTCGATGCCTTCATCGATTTCGACCAAGCGGTGCGCAGCGCTTCCGACCCGTCACGGCTCGACGAGCGCTACCTCTACGAAAACGACTGGCTCCACCCCAACGCCTTGGGCTACCGCGTCATGGCCGACGGCATCGACCTCTCCCTCTTCGAACGGTAAACTCTTCGGTTTCAACGAAGATACGACCTGCTGCCGGAACGGGTACGGCAGCCGGTTCTTACCCTGGGATCACTGAATCCTGATTTTGCCGGTCTTCAGGCCGGTCGATACGGCTTTGACGGAAATCGGGGCGGATGAGGTCCGCTCTATGATGGCGGAAGCCTTTCCGTTGAATGCGGGCAGACTTGTGCTGCAGAAAGGAACGTGCGAAGTGGGATCGCCCGCATCGGAAGCGATGATGGTTCCTCCTCCTTGTGCGGTGAATTCCAACAGGTTGCCGGCATCCGGCACCGCCACTCCGTCCCGGTCAAGGATTTGAGCGTAGATGTAAATCAAATCTTCTCCGACATAATCCGCGCTGAGTTCCACCTTATACGGACAACCCGAGGTCCTGACCGCATCACGGGCCCATTCAAGCCCGTTTTTATAGGCCACCACCTCTACTTCGCCGCTTTCATAAACCACCTCATCCCAGACGATGCGATACCCTTCCTTGGCCTTGCGGCCCATTGACTTTCCGTTGACAAAGAGTTCGGCCTCGTCGCCGGAAGTGTACACGTGGACGGGTGTGACCCGGCCTTCGCGACCCGGCCAATTCCAGTGCGGGAGAATGTGGGCCATGGGCTTGTCAGGGCGCCACCGGGCCTGATAGAGATAGTAGCGGTCCTTCGGGAAACCGGCCAGGTCGATGATGCCGAAATAGCTGCTTCTCGACGGCAGCGGCTCATCGCTGATTTGCTGACCCCAGGAGGCGACCATCTTGCGGTATGCCTCCTTTTCCTTCTCCGTATGGAAATTGGAAAGCACGGAAACATCCATATTGAAAGGCGTAGGCTCACCGAGATAATCATAGCCGGTCCAGACAAACTCACCGGCACATTCGCTCACGACGTCTTCGTATTGCCATTCATAGTCAGGCTTCGATGCCCAGCCGGGCGCGTAAAGGTCATACGAGCTGACCTGATAAGGCGCTTCCATTGCCCAGCCCCTGCCTTTCTCCTGCTCCACGGGGAATCGATAATAGCCCCTTGTGGATATGCAGGAAGCCGTTTCGGAACCATAGACGGGCTGTGCGGGATGAGTCTTCACAAACTCCGCATAAAGATGGGGTTTATAGTTGAACCCGTAGACATCGATCGTAGCGGCATACCCTCGACCGGCGGCCCGTGGGTTGTCGTTTCCGGCGCTTGTCTGCCGGGTCGGATCCTCCCGATGACAGATATCGGTGAGCATCCGGGGAATCCACCACCGGGTACTGTCACCCTGTTCTCCGCATTCGTTGCCGATGCTCCAGAGAATCACCGAAGGATGATTCCGGTCGCGGTGAATCATGGCGGTCAGGTCCTTCTCGGCCCAGGCGTCAAAAAGGGTGGCATAGCCGTTTTTCTTTTTGGGATATGTCCAGGTGTCGGTGAACTCGTCGATCACCAGAAAGCCCAGCCGGTCACACAGATCAAGAAACTCGGGTGCGGGCGGATTGTGCGAGCATCTGACGGCATTGCAGCCCATTTCCTTCAGCATGTTCAGCCGGCGCATCCAGGCGTCGTCAGACCATTTGGCGCCGAGGGCACCGGCATCGTGATGCAGGCACACGCCTTTGAGGAAGGTCTTTTGGCCGTTCAAATAAAATCCGTCGGGAAGAAACCGGGCCTCGCGGATGCCGAAAGGCGTCAGGTAAACCTCATCTCCGGCGCCCTCCGCGTCGATGGAAGTCTCCGCGTAATACATCTGAGGATTTTCCGGACTCCAAAGCGCAGGATGTTCGATGACAAACTCCTGACAGACCGTCGCCCCGTCGCTGATCTGCGCCACATCGGAGGCCTCGGCCACCTTTGTGCCGTCCGGTCGGAAAATCACCGTCGTGATGCGGGCGTCGGTCGGCTGCGGAGCGTTGAAGCGGAGCTGCTGCCGCACCATCGCCTTGCCTTCCGCCAGGGTAGAGGTGACGAAACTGCCCCAATGCGCTACGGCTACGGGGGCGGAAAATCTCAACCACACATTTCTGTAGATGCCCCCTCCGGGATACCAGCGGGAACTTTCGGGCGGGTTGTCAAGACGTATTTCCACCGTGTTCGGCCCTGGCGTCAGCCGGGCCGTCAAGTCAACCGCCCAGGAAGCATAGCCGTAAGGCCATTCGCCCGTTTTTTGTCCGTTCACATACACCTGCGAATTGGAAAAAGCGCCGTCCACTTCGAGCAGGACGGTCCCCCGGAGCTGCTGCGTGTCGAGCACCAACGTTTTTGAGTAGGAGGCTTCCCCCCACCAGGCCAGTTTGCCGGATTCTCCGGGATATTCCTGACAGAACGCGCCTTCCACGCCCCAATCGTGAGGAAGGTCCAGCTGTCGGGATTCCCCGTCTTTGGTGAACGTCCAGCCGTCGTTCCAAAGGATGCGGCCCGAGGGTTGCGCCGCCGCCGGAACGGCCAGGGCCAGCAGCACTGAAAAGAGCACGGATTTTTTCATATGTTTTTGGAAGTTCTGTAAAAACAACGGACCGTGAAAAACGGTTTTTTCACTTTGACTCAAAAAAGGGAACTACAGGCTGCGGAGGAAAGCGTCGCCCCAGTCGACGAGCAGGTCGTGACCGGCGGCGTTCAGGTGGGCCGTGTCGTTCTGACGTTGGAAATACCGCTTGCGGAAGTCAGGATCGTTGACCTTGATTCCACCGGTGACAACGGCGTCGAGCACCTTGATGCCATACTTGTCGCAGGTGTTGTGAATGGCGGCGATGACCTCCGGAAAATTGGGCCTGTCAACCGCCCAAGGCGTGACGAAGCCCAGTTTGGCCCCGGGATACTGCTCCTTGAGTCCACGGCAGAAAAGGTCGAGCCGCTCCATCAGGACGTCGGTTGAGTCAGGGTGCTCCGTGATGTAACCGGCGTCGTTGTGTCCGGCCACGACCAAAATATAGTCGGCCTCATGGCTCATCCGGGTGAAACGGTCGAGCATCGACACCCCGAAGCCCCTGTCGGAACGGTCGAACGCAATGCTGCTGCCGTTGATGCCGTAGTTGTTGTAGACCATCGAATGACGGGCGGCCGCCTTGTAATGCCAGGTATACTGCATCGGTTCGAGGTGGTTGCGCACATAGCTGTCGCCGATGATGTTGAGCGTCCGGCCCAGCAGGGGGTCGCTCAGGTCGTAGGTCTGAGTGCCTCCGAAGGGGTCGAAGTCAAGGTAAAGCACGTCTTCTCCTATCTTGACGCGGGCCGTGAGGGGCTGGCGGTACAGCGACGCGTCAAGGGTGCAAGAGGGCGTGATGCTGAGCGTCCTGCCCGACTTTTTCACCGAAATGGTGCAATGGTCGCGTTCAGTTATATACGAGGCCACGTGGGCGAAAACGTCTACCCAGACCGAATCGCGCTTGCCCGAAAGTTCGCGATAAAATCGCTTCAGCTCGCTTTCACCTTCCTTCTGGCCCTGGCCGATGCGGATGCCGTGGGTCATCATAACGCCCCATTCCCCACCGTCGATGACCTTTCGCAGCCATCGGCTCATGCTTCCGTATGTGGAATCAGAGCACATGTCCCAGGTGAGACGGCTCCCGTCCCGGCCCATAAAGGCCGAGTCGACTCCGGACGTGCCCTGCATGCCCAGATGGTTCAGCTCTGCCGCCACGAGCGTGTAACGGTCTATGAGGCCGTCGTCGAACGTCAGACTGACGGCGGCTTCGCGCCCTTGGTGATATTTGCAGATTTCAGCATCGACCCCGCGGCAGGAAACGCCTGCGAGGCAGATGGTCGCAAGAATGAAGACGGTGGTTTTTTTCATATTCAGGCTATATTGATTTCGTAAATGCAAATATAAACGAAATCCCTTACTTTGATGAACCGAAAAAAATTTGATACTTTCGCATTCATTGTACGCATAAATTTATGGACAAAAATGAGCATGCTCGCTTCGGGGCCTATTCTTGAATTATTTGATGCTGAATGAGATACGGACTGAGTAACATATCTGAGTCACAAATATTGAGCGTTCTTGCCTCTTTCCCGGTGATAGAGCGTGCGGTTTTGTATGGTTCCCGTGCCCGTGGAAATTACCGTGAGGGGTCGGACATAGATATGACCTTGGAAGGCCCCTCTCTGACATTTTCCGATTTATGTCTTGTATATGACCGGCTGGATGACCTCATGCTTCCGTATCATTTCGATTTGTCAATCAAGAGACACATCACAAACGAGAATCTGCTGCGCAGCATCAACGCGGAAGGCCGCATATTTTTCGAGCGTTAATCCGATTCTGATGAATGTGCTCACGGCGAATCCAAACAAGGGAAGGATTCGCGAATCCGAATTCTGTTTTGTCGGAAAACCAAAAAATCGTACCTTTGCAGCCGCTTTCCACAGCCGTGCGAAGAGTCGACAACAGCCGTGCGTATAATTGGGACAGCTTAAGTGATTTAAGTAGTCGAGGCGCAGGCTCCGTCTATGTTGTTGTGTAACGTAAAACTATTAAAATGAGAAAGTTGAGTGTCCTTTCGGGGATGCTGTGTCTGTGTGTCACGTCTTTTGCCCAGCGGACGATGACCTTGTCGGAAATGTATGCTGCGGCCGACAGCCTGAATGCCACCGTCAGGGCCGCCGATTTCGGGGTGGAGGAAGCCAAGGCCGGTGTGGAGGTTGCAAAAAATGCTTATCTGCCCACCGTGCAAGTCAGTGCGGACGTCAGTTGGATCGGTCTGGGCTACAGCATGGACCGCAATTTCACCAATGCCGTGGATGAAGAATTGCCTTCTTTCGGCAACAACATCGCCTTGCAGGTCAGCCAGGTGGTCTTCGCCGGCGGAACCATCACCAACGGCATCAAGGCGGCGCAGATAGGGTCACAACTCTCCGAAGTGCAGGCTCAGAGCCACCGTAACGAAATCAGATACCTCATCGCCGGCACCTCTCTTGAAATCGTGAAACTGCAGAATCAACTGCAGGCCTTGCAGTCAAATATCGAGCTGACAGAAAAGGTGTTGGAACAAATGAGGACCAGGTTCAAGGAAGGAACCATCCTCAGGAGCGACATTTCCCGCTATGAGTTGCTGCTCAAGAACCTGGAGTTCAACAAATCGAAAATGGAAAGCGCGGCGGGCATCATGAGCGCCCGGCTGACGATGGCCATCGGCTTGCCCGAGGACGAACGCGTGACGCCTCAGCTCGATACAAGCCTGCCGCAGCGGGAGGCCTCGTTCGACGCGGCTCAGTCACCCGCCATCCGTTCGGCCAACCTCGCGGCCGATCTGAGTGAGACTCAGTTGAAAATAGCCAAGGGAGAGCGACTTCCTTCACTGGCCCTTTATGCCGGTGACACGTTCAACGGCCCCGACGTCACCACCTTCATCTCCGGCAAGATGGCCGGATACGGCCGGTTGGACAAGAATTTCAACTTCGCCACCGTCGGCATTGGCATCAGATACAACCTCGACAACCTTTATAAATCGGGCAAGAAAATCCGCCAAAGCCAGGCCGCGCTTGAGAAATCCCGTGCGGAGGCCGATGCGGCCGAAAACGGCATCAACCTGGCTCTGACCGCCGCCCGTAGCGAATATATCGACGCTTTCACCCAATCGGATATCCGCCGGCAAGCCCTTGAACTGGCCCTGACCACCTACCGGCAGGTCAGCGACCGTTACAACAGCGGCATGGCCACCATCACCGACCTGCTTGACGCCGCTACGGCCAAACTGGAAAGCGAAATGGCCGCCATCAACGCGGAAATCGACATCGTCGCCGCCTATTACAAACTGCAATATATCTGCGCAACCTTATAAATTTCATCCATCATGAGCGAATCAACCAAAAAAATAACCGCCAACGCCGTCGTCATCATTCTTTTAACCGTAGGCATCTGCTGGATCGCCTCCACTTTTATCCATATCGGCGGCGCCTGGACCGAAAACGCGCAAGTACGCCGCGACATCGTCACGCTGTCGGCCCGTGTGCCGGGCTTCGTCAGCGAAATCCGCTTCGAGGGCTTCCAGCGGGTCAGCAAGGGCGACACCCTGCTGCTCATTGAAGACAGTGAATACCGCCTGCACGTGGCTCAAGCGGCCTCCGACCTGGAGAATGCAAAGGCTGCCAAGGCCGCCATGGGCACCAGCATCAGCGCAACGGAAAACAATCTGGCTGTGTCGGATGCGGCCTTGGAGGAAGTCCGCATCCAATTCGAGAATGCCGGGCGCGAATTCAAGCGTTTCCGTCAGCTTTATGCCAAAGAAGCCGTGACCCGTCAGCAGTACGAGAGCGTCAAGACGCAATACGAAGCCCTGCAGGCCAAAATGCAGACCATGCAGGCGCAGAAGCGCACCACCAGCCTGGTCAAGGAAGAGCAACAGCAACGCCTGGGTCAAAGCGAGAGCGGCATCGCCATTTGCGAAGCCGCGCTGAAACTCGCTTTGATCAATCTCTCCTACACCGTCGTGACCGCCCCGTGTGACGGTTATGTCTCCGACAAGTTCATCCAGGAAGGTCAGCTGGTCAATCCCGGCACGCCGCTGGTGGCTGTCGTATCGGATGTCAAGCCTTGGGTCATCGCCAATTACCGCGAGAGCCAATTGCAATACATTTCCATCGGCGACGAAGTGCGCATCCAAGTAGACGCCTTGGGCGGACAGAAATTCAACGGAAAAGTAAGTGCCATCGCTTCGGCCACGGGTGCGGCTTTTTCCGCCATGGCCCCCGACAACGCCACCGGCAATTACGTGAAAGTGGCCCAGAAAATCCCCGTCAAGATAGAATTCGATGAAACGGACGGGCTGGAAAGCTTGGCTTCAGGCATGAGTGTGGAATGTAAAGTGCTCGGCAAATAATGGCTTGGTCCACTAAGAATTGGGCTCCCCTGCCTAATTTCCGCGACTGGCTGCCCGATGTTTTCCGGGCGTTGCTCTACGGTTTTTTCCTCGTAGGGTTCCAGTTCTCGAACGGTATGTATTTCACTGCTTTCGAGCAGATGAAAGGGGGAATGGGACTGAGCGGCGCCGATGTCTCGATGATGGGACAGACCGTGCTCATCGGACTGAGTTTTTACTTTCCGCTGGCTTTCCGCCTGAAATTCCGCTTCCCCAACAAATGGAATCTGATAGCCGCCGCCTGTATGCAGGTCATCTGCAACCTGGTGTTCCCTCACCTCACGACGATGCCCGGACGGCTGTTGGTCTGCTATGTGGGCGGTTTCTGCCGTCTGTATGGCACGTTTGAGTGTTTCTCCAATCTGCTCGGCGTCATCACCCCGTCGTTCAATTATGCCGTGTTTCTCTCGGTGGTGTTTTTCATCGTGCTCGGCTGCATCAACGTCTTCGATTGGGTACAGATCCGTATCATCGACCGTTTCGGTTGGGAAATGATGCACTCCGTGGCCATCGCTTATCTGCTGCTTATCATCATCCTGGCGCTCGTGTTCATGAAAACCATCCAGCCTGAGCGCCGCCAGCCGCTGAGCGGCATCAATTGGCTGGGCCTGGTGGTCTGGAGCCTGTTCATCCTGTCGCTGATTTATGTTTTCTGCTACGGCGGACAGGAAGAGTGGCTGGCCTCGCCGCGCATCCGCCTGGCCGTGGGCGTTTCCTTTTTGAGCCTCTCCTACGGACTTTGGTCGATGTTCCACCTGCGCAACCCCTTCATCCACCGTGAGGCTTTTTCGACCCGCCATTTCTGGAAGTTCATCACCATCTTTCTTATCCTCGACATTCTGCTGGCGGCGCAGACCGTGTTGCAGAACACCTTCTGCACGGCGGTGATGGGGATGGACTACATCGCCCTGTCCAACCTCAAATGGCTTGATTTCGCCGGACAGGCGGCGGGGGCGTTGCTCAGCTATGCGGCACTGACCAAATGGCATTGGCCTACCCGTTGGCTGACGGCCGTCGGCTTGTTCTGCATCTTGCTTTATGCGCTGATCATGCATCTGATTGTTTCGCCCACCACGCCGACCCGGCTGCTGGCCCTGCCGTTGATTCTCTGCGGAATGGGGCACGTCATCATCTTCATTGCCTTGACCGTTTACGTGCAGGCCAACGCCAATTTCACTTTCTATTTTGAAATTCTCTGCCTGCTGGGCTTTGTCCGCACGGGGGTAGGCGGTCCCATCGGCGATGCGCTGTTCGAACGCTCGCTGACGGCCCTGGTCCCTTACAACGGGCTCTTGGGCAGCCTGCGCGAACTCTACGGTTGTGCCTTGCTCATCGCGGTCATCGCGCTGATGGCGTTGCTGATGACCCGGCTGACCCCGTCTCGGCCGCTGCTCCGTCTGCGACGTCAGCGTCCGGCGGCCTGACGCACCGGCCTCAGCCCCGGTCGTGCCGTTGGAGCGTGAGGGTATGGTCGATGCAGTCGGGCAGTTCGTGGTCGAAATGGGTGACGAACAGAAGCGTTTTGTGAGGCCGGGCCATGAAGCCGTCGATGATGGCCTTGACCCTTTGACAGTTATGCGGGTCGAGTCCGTGCATGGGCTCGTCGAGCACCAACAGTTCCGGGTCTTTCACGAAGGCCCTGGCCAGCAGGCAGAGCCGTTGCTCGCCGCTTGACAACTTCAGATAGGGCCGGTCGGCCAGCGCTTCGATGCCGAAAATCCGCATCCACCGCCGGCACAGCGCCTTTTGCTCCTCACCGGCCGGCCGGCAAAGTCCGATGACGTTGAAAAATCCGCTGGCCACGGCCTCCAAAGCGGAAATGTTCTTGCGGTATGCCCGATGCATTTCCGGGCTGACATAGCCGATGTGTTTCTTGATGTCCCAAATGCTCTCGCCCGAGCCGCGCTTGTGCCCGAAAAGTGCTATGTCGCAAGCATAAGCCTGTGGATTGTCGGCACACACCAGCGACAAGAGCGTGGATTTGCCGGCACCGTTCTCGCCCCGCACGGCCCAGCACTCCCCTTCGCGGACCGTCCAATCCAGCGATTTGAGAATGGTCCGCTCGCCGTAACGGATGGAGACGGCGTTGCACTTGACGATTTCAGATGCTTCGCCCGACGGATAGAACTTGACTGCCGAGAGGTCTTTCTGCGGCAGATCGGCCATGGCTGCGCGGCAGGCTTCGGAAAAGACCGAGACCGGAGCATCGCTTTCTATGCGGACCACCCGGTCGATGAAGGCGGGCATAATGGCTTCGCCCGGCATCACCAGGATGATGCTGCGCTGTCCTTGTGCGGCTATTTCAGCCAACATGTCCGTAAAATCCGCCCGTGAGCGTACGTCGAGGCCGAGATAGGGGTTGTCGATGATGAGGTATGTAGCCGACGACCGGAGGGCACGGGCTATCCGGCGCTTGCGCAGTTCGCCGCTCGAAAGCAGGAACATCTCTTTCGATTCCTCGCTCAGAGCGATGTGGTTTTCCAACTCCTGCGTGTTCCACCTGAGCTGCAAGTAATAAGCCCCGTCGGCGCTGTCGCCGTAAGTGTCGCGGAAGGCTATGTATTCCGTGTCGAGGGGATGCGCCCGGCAGAACCGCTCGATCATCTTCGTCTTGCCCGACCCGTTGTCGCCCGTCAGGGCTACGTGCTGCCCCGGCTCCACGCACAACTGCGCATCAGGCCGTACGCGTTCAAAGTCCATCATATGACTCAGCGGCTCAAAACGAAGATTTCAAAGCTGTAGGGTGCGGCCTCCACTTCAAACGACGAGCCTTCGAGACTGAAATCCGATTCTTCGGGTGCAATGTTGCAGGGAGCCTCCAGTGAATTGTCTTCATAGAGCTTGTCGCTGTGGAGTTTCACCCTTTTCACCCCTTTGAGCTCCTCTTTCTTTTTAAGGCCGGTGAAGGCGAGGTTGACGCGCTGTGCCTGATCAGACGTATTGACCAACTTTACATAAATCAGGTCACCGTCTTTCACGGCGCTGGCGAAAAGGCCGTTCTGGCCCTCCGCGCCGCAAACGGCCTGGCCTTCCATTTTGAGCGGCAGCACGTTTTGCCCGCGGTATTGTCCGTAGAGTTGCTGAACGTGCCAGCTGACCGTCCGGAAACTCGACAGGTTGTCATACCAGATGAGGTCGGGCCGCCACTGCCATCCTTCCACGTGGGCGAACAGGGGAGCGTAAGTGGCCATATGCACCACGTCGGCATTCCTTTCCAAACCCGTCATGAAGGCGGCTTCGAGCAGCGAAGCATAGAAATGATTCCATTTCTTCCCTTTGGCGTGGCAGGCATATTCGCCGGCGAATACTTTCGGTCCCTTGCGGTCATAGCCGTCGTAGCGGGCCCCTTGCGAAAGGAACCATTCGTATGGGCGATAGAAATGTTCGTCCACGAGGTCGGCGCCGATTTTCTTCATTTCGGGCCAGAGGAAATCGAATTGGGCGCCTTCCGAGTCAGGCCCGGAAGAACCGACGATTTTGATTTCGGGGTGCGCTTTGCGGATGGCTTCGACAAAGGGTTTGAGACGGTCGGGGTAAAGCTGCCCCCACTGTTCGTTGCCGATGCCGATGTGTTTGAGGTTGAAGGGTTCGGGATGGCCCATGGCAGCGCGGAGGCCGCCCCACGGGCTATCGGTCGTGCCGTTGGCGAATTCAATCAGGTCGAGTGCATCCTGTATGTAGGGCTGCAAGTCTTCCACGGGCACATGCGCGTCGACCGATTTGTTCTGGAACTGGCAGGCCAGGCCGCAGCTGACGATGGGCAACGGCTCGGCGCCGATGATTTCGCTCAGGCGGAAGAATTCATAAAAACCGAGGCCGTAACTTTGGAAATAATCGGGGAAGAAACGGTGAGGGAAGGTATACTCCCAACGGTTTTCGTTGAGCGGACGGTTTTCCGCCGGGCCGACGGAGTTCTTCCAGTTGTAGCGCGTGGCCAGGTCGGTTCCTTCCACAATGCATCCGCCGGGGAAGCGGAAAATGCCGGGCTTGAGGTCGGCCAGCGCCTGGGCCAGGTCACTGCGGTAAACGCCTTCCAAGGCGTCGGCGGGCATCAGAGAGACGTGCTCCAGGTCGACGGTGGCCCGGGGTTTCTCCAGGAAAATGCGGAGCGCTGCCTTGGCTTCGGTCTTCGATGGGGTCAGCGTGATTTCATACTTTTTCCATTCGCTGCCACTGATGGTGAGCCCTTTGCGGCACAGATAGTGAACCTCGTCCATCGAAGCCGTGGTGACCAGTTCCACGCGAATGGCACCTTCGCCTCCTTCGGGCACGCGGGCCCAGACGCTGAAACGATAGGCCGCACCGGCCTTGACGCCGATGCCGAAGAAGCCTTCGTTGTCGAGTCCGGTCTGTTTGTGGGCGTGACCGGGGTCGGCGAGCCGCGCATAGTGCGGGCAACGCTCAAACGGGCCGTCGTCCTTTATCTCCACGCGTCCGAAGGCTTTCCACCCCTGCAGGGCGTACGGAAATTCAAACGAGCGGTTTTTGACCAGTTCCGCATACAGGCCTCCGTCGGCCGCGAAGTTGATGTCTTCAAAGAAGATGCCGTACATGGTGGGCTGAATGGGAGCACCGACTTTCTTGAGGTTGACGGTCATTTCATTGACGGCCTGAGGATTGACGGCCTGAGGCTCGGCCATCGGTCTGTCGACGGTCTGCGCCGTCGCGCTCAAACTGCCGGTCAGGCATGCCAGCAAAGCGATGAATTTAAATTTTCGGTTCATAATGGCGTTGATTTTTCCATTGATGAGCTCAAGGAAGACCGGATTCTCCGGTTCATCCTTTATAGAAGCCCTCACTGCTTAAGGCTGACCATTTAAGATACATGTCTTTGTAGTTGTCTTTGATGAAGTCGCGAATAATACGCAATTCCTTATCCATCAGGTTTCCACGCACTTTTACCACGGTTTCGCCATTTCCCTTTACGAAGAGTTTGGCTGAACCGGATATTCTTTTTCCAGTAACCCAGCACAATGTCCAACTCTACGTCATCCATAGAGGTTTCCTGTACTTCGCCGTTCTCGGACAATACGAGGGCGTGATGGGGAGACTGCAATTGCAACACCCGGATATTCGCGTCATCTCTGGTGAATGCGTAACCGCAGACAATCATATCTGCATTGGAGCAAGCTTCTTGTATCGCGTCAAGACTCATAAGGGCCAATAGTTACAACATCAATATCGTTGAGGAATTTGTCAGGATCGATGTAAAGGTTTCGAAGAATCGGAACCAGATCGATATACTCCTCTGTAAGGCCGATTCCATCATAGTCAGCTGTAACAATCAGATAGCCTTGATCCCACTCTTTGACCTGGATGTATCGTTTCAAAACCGGGGAAGTGCGAAAGCGTATGTTGTAGCCACCATATCTGAATGATGTCATACAACTTTTATTGGACAAAATGGCCTGATTTTCCATATTCATAAACAATGTTCCAATCACTTAGGCAAAGTTATATATATTTTTCGCAATAATCGTCACTTTTTTTCAAGAGGCAAGAACGCTCAATATTTGTGACTCAGATATGTTACTCAGTCCGTATCTCATTCAGCATCAAATTCGAGTTTGACTCCGCACCCGCTGTAGAGACCTTAAGGGTAGCCTTCACAGGTCGAGGCGTATGACGCCGGCGGCGTCGGACGGCATCCGGGCATTGCCGGCCAGTTTCACGCTCAGGCCGTCGGCCTCTTGCGAGAACGTGCAGTCGTAGTTGCGCTTCACGCTGAGCAGCGTCGCCTTGCGGATTTGCCCGTTCAAGCGCGAAGGGATGACCTCTTTCAATTGCAGCTCCGCCCCCTTGCCGGGCCAGTCGAGCATGATGGCATACAAAGTCTTGCCGTCTTTCGAGCACGTGTAACGGATGGGGCAACGGTCGGGGGCGACATCCTGTCCGGCAGCCGCTTGGCCGCCTTTGCAGACGGCCGTCTCGCCGGAGACTGCATATGGCCGGGTGGCATATATGGCCTCGCCGTAAGACCAGAGCCACACGCCGACGTTATCCATGACGTCGAGTTGCTCTTGGGGGAAGGTGCCGTCGGCCCGCGGCGACATGTTCATGAGCAGTTGGCCGTTGTTGGCCACCACGTCGATGAGCCGATGAATGATGGCCTTCGACGTGAGATATTGCTGTCCGTTGACATAGCCCCACGCCTTGTGGTAACCGTCGCTGATGCAGAAGTCGCAGAGCCAGGGAATCGTGTCGATTTCATTGAGCGAGGCCATCTCGTGGTCGAGCATGCCGATGCTGCGCGGGAACTCCTTGTATTTATAGGTGAAGATGACCTCCTGACCGGTCTGCCGGGCATGGTTGAAGTAATTGGCCAGAAATTGCAGCTTGTATGATTCGGGAATGGAATCCATCCACGCATCGAAGTAGATGATGTCGGGCGAATACTTCTCCGCTACCTCGGTGGCCTTGTCGAGCCACATCTGCAGCCACTCTTCCCTTGGCATGAGACAGCCGTACAACTTACGGTACTTCCGGTTGTAAGCCGCCCAGCCGGGTTGTATCTTGGCATAAGTGTAGTTGATTTCGTGATGGAGCGAAGCGAACACTTTCATGCCCCGCCCTCTGATGGCCCGACTCAGTTCCCCAAGCACGTCGCGTTCAGGGCCCATTTTCGCTGCACAAAACGGCGTATACTTCGAATCCCACATGGAGAAACCGTCGTGGTGCTCGGCCACGATGCCCGCGAAACGTGCGCCGAAGCGCTGAAAGAGGGCCGCCCACTCCTCGGCGTCGAACTTTTCCGCCTTGAACATGGGGATGAAGTCATGGTAACCGAACTGCTCCAGCGGGCCGAAGCGGGCCACGTGCTGGCGGTGCAGCCCCATCAGGAAATGGTCGGAGGAGTCGTTGAGATGCATGTAGTGGTAATACTGTTCGTTGCCATAGGCCGGCACGGAGTATACGCCCCAGTGACAATAGATGCCGAACTTGGCGTCGCGTATCCATTCCGGCACGGCCTCGTGACGTGAAAGCGACGCCCAGGTCGGGCTGAAAGCCTCCTCATCGGCCACCTCCTTACTCTTCTTCTGGCAGGCCGTCGCGACGCACAGCACGACCAGCGCCGCCACCATCAGTTTTACATCGTGTCTCATAACGGGGTATCTCATTCAGCATCAAATTCTAGTTTGACTCCGCGGCTGCCGGCGCTTCCTTGCAGACCGATATGCTTATCGCATAAAGGATGAAGAGGGGCACCGACACCACACAGAGCGAAAACGGGTCACCCGACGGGGTGATGAGCGCGGCCAGGATGACCACCGCACACACGGCATAGCGCCAGCCTTTCTTGAGCATCTGCTTGGTTACCAGACCTATATGCGAGAGTATGGCGATGAGGGCCGGGAACTCGAAGACGAGGCCGAAAAGGAGAACCGTGGAAGTCACCGTGCTCATGTACGAACTGAGCGAGACGGTGTTCTCGACCGAGGCGCTCACGCTGTAGCCGTGAAAGAAGTTGACCATCAGCGGCAGAACCACTGCATAACCCACGGCCGTGCCGGCATAGAAGAGCATCGACCCGAAAAGGAAGGCCTTACGGACGCTCGACACTTCGTGTTTGTAAAGCGCCGGTGCTATGAAGCGCCAGATTTCATACAACAGATACGGGCAACTGAGGATGAGGGCACAGATGAAGGTCGCCTTGATGTGAATCATGAATTGCGCCGCCACCTCGATGTTGACCAATTTGAGGCTCACGTCGACACCCAGCCATTTGTAGAGGAAAAAATCGCTGCGGGTCGGCGCAAGGATGATGCCGTCAAAGATGAATGTCTTGAAGAAGAACAGGACGATGCTCAGCACGAGAAGCACCGAGACGGAGCGTATGATGCCATGCCGGAGGTCTTCCAGGTGATCCCAGAAGGTCATTTCCTTGCCTGAAGCTTCGTCGGATGACATTTATTCTTCTTTCTTTGACTCCTTCTTTGCGGCTTCGCCCGAGTTGAGTTCATCCCGGATTTCCTTGACGTCGTCTTCAACGTCCTTCATGCCTTGCTTGAAGCTCTTCATGCCTTTTCCCAAGCCGCGCATGAGCTCGGGAATCTTCTTGCCGCCGAAGAGAAGCAACACAAGCAGTCCGATAATGATCCACTCCCATCCCTGAATGGCCAGTGGAATGATATACAATGCTTTCATAATGATATGTTTAGAATCTGTCTTGAAGTGTGACGGAAATGGTAAACCATGACAAAAATAAGTATAAAATGCTCCACTCCAAAAAAAAGAAGAGGCGCAGCGTCAAGAGCATAAAAAGACCGCCCGGAAATTTTCCGAGCGGTCTTGACGTGACTCCTTCATGCGGAGATGAGCTTATTCCTGATCTTTCGGACGACGGTCGCCGCGCTCACGGCGTTCGCCTCTTTCCGGACGGTCGCGACGCTCGCCTTTTTCGGGGCGGGGACGGCGCTCTCTTTCGGCGGGTTCCTGATAGCCTTCGGGCTTCTCGAGCAGGACCTTGCGCGAAAGTTTGAACTTGCCGGTCTTCTGGTCGATGTCGAGCAGCTTCACCTCGATCTGATCACCTTCGTGGATGCCGGCCTCTTCGACCGTCTCCAGACGACGCCATTCGATTTCGGAGATGTGGAGCAGACCGTCCTTGCCCGGCATGAACTCGACGAACGCACCGTAAGGCATGATGGAACGGACCGTGCCCTGATAGACCTTGCCGGGTTCGGGCAGCGCCACGATGGCATTGATCTTGGCCAAAGCGGCATCGATGGAAGCCTTGTTGACAGCAGCGATCTCTACGCGGCCCTGACCGTCGATTTCGTCGATGGAGATGGTGGCGCCGGTTTCTTCCTGCATGCCTTGGATGATTTTTCCGCCGGGGCCAATGACGGCACCGATGAACTCCTTCGGAATCCAAAGGACCTCCAGACGCGGAGCATTGGGCTTGAGGTCGGGACGGGGCTCGGGCAGGGTGTCGGTGATCTTGCCGAGGATGTGGAGACGTCCTTCGCGGGCCTGGTTGAGGGCCGTTTCAAGAATTTCGTATGACAGACCGTCGACCTTGATGTCCATCTGGGTGGCGGTGATGCCGTCTTTCGTGCCGGTCACCTTGAAGTCCATGTCGCCCAGGTGATCTTCGTCACCGAGGATATCGGAAAGGACCTTGTAGTTGGTGCCCTTGTTTTCGCTGATGAGACCCATGGCGATGCCGGCCACCGGTTTGCGGAGCGCCACGCCGGCATCCATCAGCGCCAGACAGCCGGCGCAGACGGTCGCCATCGACGACGAACCGTTCGATTCGAGGATATCTGACACCACGCGCACCACGTAAGGATAATCCTTCGGCATCATGGCCTTGAGGGCACGCCAGGCCAGATGGCCGTGACCGATTTCACGACGGCCGACGCCGCGCGGAGCCCTGGCTTCGCCCGTGGAGAACGGCGGGAAATTGTAGTGGAGCAGGAAACGCTCGGGGGTCTGGTTGAGCACCTCGTCGATGATCTTCTCATCGGGCTTCGTGCCCAGGGTGACCGAGCAGAGCGACTGCGTTTCGCCGCGGGTGAAGATCGACGAACCGTGGCAACCGGGCAGCGGGTCGACTTCGCACCAGATGGGGCGGATTTCGGTGGTCTTGCGGCCGTCAAGGCGCTTGCCTTCGTCGAGGACGCAACGGCGCATGGCGTCGCGCTCCACGTCGTGGTAGTAGCGGCCCACCATTTCGGCCTTTTCGGCACGCTCTTCTTCGCTCATGCCGGCCAGATATTCTTCCATGATGGCCTTGAAGTTGGCTTCGCGGGAATGTTTGTCGCGGTTGCACGAAGCGGCGCAGGCATAAGCCTTGTCGTAAGTCTTTTCGCGGACGTCACGGCGGAGGTCTTCGTCGTTGACTTCGTGGCAATATGCTCTCTTGACGGTCTTGCCGGCCATTTCAGCCAGTTCGAGCTGGGCCTTGCACTGCACCTTGATGGCCTCGTGAGCCACTTTCAGAGCAGCCAGCAAATCGGCTTCCTGCACTTCCTGCATTTCGCCTTCCACCATCATGATGTTTTCGATGGTCGCGCCCACCATGATGTCCATGTCGGCGTTGCGCAGTTCGGCTGCGGTCGGGTTGATCTTGAACTGACCGTTGATGCGGGCCACACGGACTTCGGAAATCGGGCCGTTGAAGGGGATGTCCGAGCAAGCCAGGGCGGCTGAAGCGGCCAGACCGGCCAATGCGTCGGGCATATCGCCGTCGCAGCTGTCGTCAGCCGAATAAAGGGTGATCATGACGATGGTGTCGGCATGATAGTTGTCCGGGAAAAGGGGACGCAGGGCGCGGTCGACCAGACGCGAAGTCAGGATTTCATAGTCCGAGGCACGTCCTTCACGACGGGTGAAACCGCCGGGGAAACGGCCGGCTGCGGCGAATTTTTCTTTGTATTCAACCTGAAGGGGCATGAAATCGGTGCCGGGGGTGGCTTCCTGAGCGGAGCAGACCGTAGCCAGCAGGACGATGTTGTTCATGCGCAACATCACGGAACCGTCGGCCTGTTTGGCCAGTTTTCCGTTTTCGAGGGTGATGGTTCTGCCGTCACCCAAGTCAATCGTCTTGACAAATGGAGCTTGCATAATGTGTTTCTTGTGGGGCGGGATTGCCCCTTTAAAATTGATAACTGTAGATTTCGGCGCAAAATTATGCAATATTTACCGAAAATCCGACGGTTTGTCAAAATATAGTTTTCCTGCAAGCTGCGTCAGCGGCGGGCCGGGAAGAATGGCGGATCAGAAAGAATACAAATAAGAGACGGCCAACGACGTGACCCAGGTCTGCTCCCAGGAGTACGATTTGAGTTTTGTCCCTTCCGCATTGGTGTCGATGACTTTTTCGCGGTAACGGTCGGCCAAGAGCCTGAAGTCGACGGCATGGTTGTCGGTGATGGCCCATTTCAGGCCCACAGCGCCCCGCGACCGGTTCAAATAAGCATCGGAATAACCGGTCGACTGATAGTTGATGTAGCGCTCGCTGACTTCGTCGTAATCGGCCGTGAAAGAGGGACCGTTCAGGCAATGCCTGACCTCAGCATAAACATACGGTTCCAAGGCATCGAAACCCTTGTAGGCCAGTTTCAGCCTCGATTTGAGTTCAAGCAGATTGGGCGTCTGCTGGTAAGGATTCACGTCATACGCCTTGTGCGTCAGCTGCAAGCGCTCGCGGAGGCTCAGTTTCCAATCGCCGAATTTGTACGAACCGGTCAGGTCGACATAGGCCCGGTGACGGGGTTTATAAACCTTTTCGCTGTCATAATGACCGATGAAAACATAGCCGGCGCCGATGTCGAAATGTTTGACAGGCGAATACTGTATGCCGACGTCCAGTTGGTGGCGTTCAATGCGGGCGAGTTTGTCGACCGTCCGCAGTTCATAGGCGGCGTCAAGATGAAGTCCTTTGGTGATTTTCCAATCCACTCCGACCGATGTGCGGGTGGCAAAGTCGCTGCTGGTTTCCATCGTTTCGGTCTGGCCCATCGCGACAGTGGAACAAAGCAAGAGGGCCGGCCAGAAGAGATTGATTTTTCTCATGGTGTTTTCAGTTTTTCATGGAAGTTATCGGCGCAAAAATAATGATTTTCCTACAACTTGTCTGAGGCTGAAGTCAATTGTTTCCATTCTGCCGGCCGGCCAGCCAGACGCCGAGCAGAATGACGGCTGCACCTGCGGCCGCCACGGGGGTCAGTCGCTCCCCAAGGAAAATCATCGCTGAAATCAGCGTGAAAACGGGATTCAGATAAATGTAATTGGAGGAAGCGACCACCCCGAGCCGCCCGATGACCGGGTTCCAGACCACAAAACAGACCAGCGAAGCCAATACGCCGAGGAAGAGCAATTGCTGCAACACCGGCCAGCTGAAAAGTTGTGCCACCGGGAAAGTCCACGGCTGAAAGCAGAAGACCGGCAAAATGGTGAGCAGGCCGTAGAAAAAGACCTTCCGCGTCAGGACGACGGTGCCGAAACGGGGCATCAGCGGGCTGATGAGGTTGGTATAAACCGCCCAACACATGGCCGCCGCCAGGGCCAGCAAATCGCCCTTGAGCGAAAAGCTCACCGAAGAACGGCCCTGGTAGAACATCAACGCCATGCCGACGAGGGCCAACAGCGTGCCCGCCACCAAGGGCTTGGTGATGCGGCCGCCCCGACCGAGGGCAAGGGCCAACAGGCAGGTCAGCAACGGAGCGGTGCAGACAATGAACGAAACGTTGCAGGCCATCTCCAACTCCAGGGCAGTGTTTTCCGTCAGAAAATACAGCGAGCCGCCCGTGATGCCGGCCAGGACGAAAAGCAGTTCGTCCTTCCACGAGCCCGGGAACAACTTGACCGCACCCCTGTTTTTCACCAGCGTGATCATCCACAGCCCGACATAGGCCAGGATGAACCTGACGACGAATATCTCAGCCGGCACCATCCCGAAGCCCAGGAGTTTCTTGGTGGAAACGAAAGTGGAGCCCCAGATGGCGATGACGGCCAGCGCCGAGAGATGAAAGAAAAAATTTCCTTTTGACTTCATGTCGGTTGCTCCGCGCCGCTATCGCTCAGAAGGCATGGGATGGTTTTTCAACACCTCCCAGACTTTGCAACAATGGACCTCTTCACCCTTGGCGTCTCTGACGGTCAGGGTGACCGTATTGGTCATCGAAGCTTCGGCAAAGACGTGTACGGGCGAGGAGTCCGTCGACGTGGTCCCGTCGCCGAAATCCCAATGATACGAGACGATGTCACCGTAAGAGCGGTTCACGAAATGAACGGTGAAACTGCCCGGCTCGGTCCAATAGTCCCAACGGGCCTCCAAGGGCTTTCTCAAAGCCGGTTCCAGCGGACAAAGTTCGAAGACCGTCTCCAGGGCCGCGTCTCCGTACATTTTATGGTGAGGCGAAAGGTTCCAGAAGCCGTTGTTGTTGCGGCCGCCGTCGTAGTCGATCACCGCCCAGCAAAGCCCGATCTTCTTGCCTTCATACAACCTGCTTTCGACCGACGTTTCAGGCCCCTCGGGAGCGGCGTAGTCGAACGGCGTGATGTAAAATTCCATCTTCAGGACACCCGATTGGCCGTGGACAAAGTCATAGTTGTAAGCATAATTGGCATATGGCAGATACTTGAGCCACTGCTGGGGCCCCCAGACCATCGTCCACGACTTGCCCTCGGTAGGCGGGGTCATGATGTGGTAGTTCTGGGCGTGGACGTTCTGAAAATGATAGAACGACTCTTCCTCGCTGACCTCGTCGGGCCGGTAGCGGAAACGGGCTATGTTGGCCTCGCCGGAGAGATTGCCGTCGACCACCAGTTCGTAAGTGTCGTTGTGGAGGCCGTACTCGCTGAATTCCCAATAATCGTCGTAGGCCTCATAATAGAAATACAGGCGGTTGAGGCCTTCCACCCACCCTACTTTGACCTTGATGGAAATGCTCTCCGGGCACGGGCCGTCGTGCTTGCCGCTGTCGTCCCAGAGGTAAGTGACCGCATACGATTCGGGCACCATCGCCCAGTCGGAGAAATCGCCGTCGATGCGGGGGATGGCCGTACGGGGAAACTGAAAGACGCGGTAATGCCCTTCTTCGGCAGCAGCCGCGGTGTCCGCCGCGCTTGCCTGAGCCATCCCCAGAAAGCCGGCCGACAGAAGCAGAAGCAAAACTTTTTTCATCGGAGCGACGATTGATTATCTGCCGGGGATAAAGCCTTTGACGGCTTTCTCTTCAGGGTTGTTCAGGAAATTGTCCCACGTCACGTTTTTCATTTCCAGGTTGCAGACATTGCTGAAACTGTTGGTGAAGGCGTGAAGCGTGCCGACGTGGATGTTTTCAATGAACACGCCGTCGACGGGTTCGCGCTCGTCGCCGCGGATTTCACAGACGGCGTCAGCGTGCTCGGCCGAGGCGTTGCGCACGGTGATGTTGCGGATTTTCGTGACCTTGGTTTCGAAGGTCGGGACGATGCTGCGCCACTGATAAAGCACGTCGGTGTCGATTTCAAAGACCCGATACATGTTGGTGGCCGACACGTTCTCGAGCGTGATGTCTTCGATGACGCCGCCGCGACGGTGATTGGTCTTGAGATAGAAAAGGCGGTAGACCTGGTCGGACGAGCTGCAGTCGTGCATATAGACCCTTTTCACGCCGCCCGAGAGCTCGCTGCCGATGCCCAGAAGGCAATGGCCGTGAACGATTTCGCAATTGCGGACAACCACGTCCTCGGTGGGCATGTCCAGCGCCCAGCCGTCCTGGTTGCGGCCCGCCTTGAGCACCACGGCGTCGTCGCCCTGGTCGAAGCGGCAGTTTTCCACCAGGACGTGTTGGGTCATTTCGATGTCGATGCCGTCGTTGTTGTGGCCATGGGCATAGACGTCGAGGTCGTGGGCATACACGTCGCGGCACATCCACAGGTGGATGGTCCAGAAGGGACTTTCGCGGATTTTGAAACCGTCGAGATGAACGTTCTGACAACGGTTGAACTGAATGAGGTGCGGACGCATCTGCACGCCTTCGGCCTCCATGTGGCGGTCTTCGGCCGGCACCTGCGTGGAACACATGGCATAAAGCCGGCGGGTGGCCTGGATATGGCTTTCAGGGCGCTTGAACCAAGTGCGCCAGAAATCCATCTTCGGCGCAAGCGTGCCGCTGCCGGCGATGCCGACGTTCTCACACCCGTAAGCATAGATGAGCGGCGAGAGGTTCATGCACTCCGACCCTTCCCACGAGGTCTTCACGGCCGGCAAATAGAGCGTCATGTCGTCCTCGAAAACGAGTTTCGAGCCTTCGGCCAGATAGAGTTGGCAATGGCTCTTGAAGTGTATGGGGCCGGTGAGCCATTCGCCCTCGGGAATCACCACGCGTCCGCCGCCGGCCTTGTTGCAGGCCGTCATGGCCTTGGCGATGGCCGCCGTCGTGGCTTTCACGTCACCGGGCTTGGCGCCGTATCGGGTGATGTTGAAATTCCTGGCCGGGAACGAATACATTTCCAACGGGGCGAAGTCGAAGGGGGCTTCGGGCGCGGTGATGGTCAGGTTCCCGGCGCTGAGGCTGAAAGCCGCGACCGAGAGAAGGAGGGCAAGAAAGGTCTTTTTCATGACGGATGCGTTTATTTTGTTGATTGCTTTTTCTCTAATGGGCAAAAGTAGAGAAAAAAAGTTCCTGCTGCAAAAGCGGCGGAAATATTCTCTACTTTTGCCCGGCCAACCTTTTTTCCGACCAACCTTTTTTCCGACCAACCTTTTTTCCGACCTACCGACATGCGCATCGACGACAGCGAAAACCGGCGGCCTGCAGGCACCGCCCTGACCGTCAGGCAAGACACCACCCTGGAAGCCTTGCTCGCCCAAACCATGCAAGGACGCAGCCGCTCTTCGCTGAAAAAGCTGCTGGCCGGCGACGGTGTTCAAGTAGATGACCGCCCCGTACACCGCTTGGACGAGCCCTTGAAAGCCGGTCAACGCGTCTTCATCGGAAAAAGCAATGCCTGGCACATGCCCGAAGGCCTGCACATCGTCTGGGAAGACGCCTGGCTGCTCATCGTCAAGAAGGAGACCGGTCTGCTCACCGTAGGCAACCACAGCGAGCAGGACAAGACGGCCGAAGAATACCTGAATGCCTACATGCAGTTCCGCAAACAAGGTGACCGCATTTACGTGGTCCACCGCATCGACCGCGACACCAGCGGCATTCTGGTCTTTGCCAAAACGCTGAAGGCCAGCGAAATCCTCCGCACCCAGTGGCACAGCATCGTGGAGAGCCGGCGTTACGTCGCCGTCGTGGAGGGTTATCTGCGTTACGAAGCGGGCACCGTCGACACCTGGATGGACGAAGACGCCCGCCGCTCGATGATGTTCGTCAGCCGGCCCGGGCAAGGCAAACGGGCCATCACCCATTACCGCGTGCTCGACGAGTGCCGCGAGGGCTATTCCCTGGTCGAACTCGAGCTGGAGACGGGCCGCCGCAACCAGATCCGCGTGCATATGGCCCACCTGGGGCATCCGCTGGCCGGCGACGGAAAATACGGCGCCCAGAGCGACCCCTGCGGCCGCCTCTGCCTCCACGCCCGCCAAATAAAATTCCGCCACCCCATCACGGGCGAAACGCTCGAATTCCGAAGCGAAATCCCCACCGCCTTCCTGCACCTCTTCCACCGCTGACCACGCTTCTGCCCGATAAAAACCCGTCAAAAGACCCGACCAAGGCCCTTAAGAAAAAAGTATTAACTTTGCAGCGTTTTAAACCGATCGGAAGATGGAATCGTTTACTTTCATACAATGGTGTCTCGACAACCTCAATTACTGGACCGTCACGCTTTTGATGACCATTGAGAGTTCGTTCATCCCCTTCCCCTCGGAAATCGTGGTCGCCCCGGCCGCTTACAATGCCGCCGCCGGGCAGCTCAATGTCTGGCTCGTGGTGCTCTTCGCCACGCTGGGGGCCTGTCTGGGCGCCACCGTCAATTACCTGCTGTCGGTCTGGATAGGACGCCCCATCATCTACAAGTTCGCCGACAGCCGTCTGGGCCACCTCTGCCTGCTCAGCGGCGAGAAAATAGCCAACGCCGAAGAATACTTCAAAAAGCACGGCATCGTCTCCACCCTGGTCGGACGGCTCATTCCCGGCATCCGCCAACTCATCTCCATCCCGGCCGGCCTTTCAAGGATGCCTTTCGGCACGTTCATCGGCTTCACGGCCCTGGGCGCGGGGCTTTGGAACGGCGTACTGGCCTTCCTGGGCTATTACCTGCACAGCATTCTGCCCAAAGATCAATTGATGGACACGGTTTACCGCTACAGCCACGAAATCGGTTACTCCATTCTGGGCATCGTCGTGGCGGTCATCGCCTTCCTGGTGGCCAAAAAACTCATCAAAAAAAGACGTCATCAGAACGCCTGACGACCCGACGCGCTTACTTCTTTGAAGCCGCTGCCATGGCCTGCGCTATCAGACGGACGGCTTTCTCCTTGTCCTCGCCTTCATATCCGCGCCGCCGGCAATAAGCCTCCGCAGCGACGGCGGCCATTTCAGGCGTGCCGGGCAAACGGTCGAAATTGGCACAGCCTTCTTCAAGTCCTACCCGGTGGAAACGGATGCGGTTCAGGTCAATGAGTTCCACACGGACCTCCGCGCCGTTGTCAGAAGGGCGGTCGGCGCCGGGGTCGAAGAAGTCGAAGAGCAGATTGCCCCGCGCATAATCCCGGTGAATCATCCCGGCTTCGTGCAGGCGGGCCGTCAAAGTGCCGATGGCCTGCATCACCTCGCCGGTGCGGACCGTTTGCCCGCCGATCAAATCCGCATAAGCAAAGCGGCAGCGTGACTGGCGGCAGACGTAATAACTGTCGCTGAACCAGCCCAGCCAACGCCGTTCGACATAGGCCAGCGGCTCCGGCGAACAGAATCCGCTGGCGTTGAGCATGGCGGCATATTCAAACGAGCGCCGGGCCTTTGACCGGCGGAAGAATCCGTAAGCAAACTTGTTGGCGATATGGGGAATCTGAAACGATTTGACCACCACGGGGCCCTCTTCCGTATCGAAGAGGCGGATTTCGTTCCGTTTCTTATACATCACCCGGCCCGTCAGCGACGGGGCTTTTTCCGAGTCGAGGGCAAAGCGCCAGGGCAAGGAGGCGGCAAAGGCTTTCATCGCGGGATAAGCCTCATTGACAACCGTTTTCGCTTTCCCGACGTTCAGGCGGTTCAGCAGGCGCGAGGCCGTGCGGTGATAACGCAACGGCCCGCCCAGTTCGCGTTCGAACAAATCGGCATGAAGAATATTGAGCACATTGACGACGTGGCGCTTCAACTGCCGGTCACGCACGTGCTTGGCATCGGCCGAAACCCGGTACATCCAGGTTTGTTCTTCCAGCCTCTTCAACGTGCCTCCGTCCTTGAACAGTGCTATCCAAAATGCCCAATCTTCCCGGGCAATGATTTCCTCGCAATAGCCGCCCTGGCGCAACGCATCGGCCCTCCGATAGAGCGCCGTGATGGGCAGGATGTTTTTACGGGCCAACAGACTGAGGCGGAAAGAGGGCAGATGCGCTTCGCCCGACCGGTCACCGAAATACATTATCTTCGGAAACACGGCTTTCAACAGACCCGTCGTGTCTTCTTCGAACCGACGAACGGCCTCCGCAATGAAATGAGGGCCGATCCGGTCGTCGGCATCCAAGGGCATGATGTAAACGCCCCGGGCTTGGCTGATGGCCAGGTTGCGGGCCCGGCACACCCCGCCATTGGCCTCGGTGAACACCCTGAGCCGCTCATCGCCGGCCGCCAGCCGCCGGGCGATGTCCAAGGTCGCATCGGTCGAACCGTCGTCGACGACCAGCACCTCAAGGGCGGGATAATCCGACGACAAAGCGCTGCGAAGCGTGTCTTCGAGCGTGGCGGCCGCATTCCAGGCGGGCACGATGACCGATACGAGCGGAGTATTCATGGCTTAAATTTTATCCAGACCTTTGGTGTATTTCCGCCAATAATATTTCAGCGGACAAGTATATTTGAGCAGCTTCCAAGGCCGGCTGCTGTGGGGGCGGTGAAGCACGGTCAGGTCGGTCAGCAGATAGTTGACGAAACCGTTCTTCCGGGCCCGGTGCGAGAGAAATACGTCGTACCAGTTTTTTGCGGGATTGAGGGCGTGGAAGTCAAAACTTTGCAGAAACGCCGGGGTGAGCAGCGTGCAGCAGAAACTCAGGTGTCCCTTTTCCCGAACCATGCCTTTGGCGTATTTCCGGGCATTTTCGTAAGGATAGTTGATTTGCTCCGCCTCGTCGACCGTGACGGCGGCCATCAGACCACACTCGGGGCGCGCAGACGCTTCTTCATAAAGCGTTTTCAAGGTTTCGGGTTTGACGGTGACGTCCGACTCGACCACCAGCAAAGCCCGGTCGCAAGCCAGGGCCTCCTGCTGTGCCTGCTGCAACACCCAAAGGTAATTGGGCGAAGGATGGCTGACGTATTGCGCAATATGAATCAGGCGGAAACCCAGTTCGCGGGCCAGTTCCTCCAGACGCGCTGCGTTCTCCGGCGTGCTGTTGTCATCGTAAACCGTATACGTGAAAGGCATCGGCAGGTCGGAGGCCATCACGGCCCGGACGGTCTGCTCGGACAAGACGATGGAATCCTTCACCGGAGTAATGATGTCGAGTCCTTTCATGATGCTGAGACGGTTTTGAAAGCCAAGGCGTAGTCTCTCATCTGTTTGATGATGGCCGTCAGGCCGTTGGAGCGGTTGGGCGAGAGATGTTCCCTCAGACCGATTTTCTCGATGAAATACAGATCGGTCGAAAGGACTTCTTCGGGGGTACGGTCATTCAGGACCTTGAGCAGCAGAAACACCAGGCCTTTCACGATGACGGTGTCGCTTTCCGCTTCGTAGTGGATTTTACGGGTCCCTTCGTCAAAGGAAGCATAGACCCAGACGCTGCTCTGGCAACCTTCTATCTTGTATTCCGGCTTCTTCAGGCGTTCGTCCAAGGCGGGCAGATCGTTGCCCATGTCGACCAAGAGCTGGAAGCGGTCCATGTAATCGTCCAGTTCAGCAAACGATTCGATGATTTCTTCTTGTATCGTATCGGTATCCATATGTCTGTCAGAACATTTTCTGTATGCGGCGGAGCGCCTCGACGAAAGCGTCGATTTCGTCCGTGGTGTTGTAAAAAGCAAAGGAAGCCCGGGCACAGACCTGATAACCCATCCGCTCGAGCAGCGGTTGGGCACAGTGGTGTCCGGTGCGGACGGCAAAACCCAGACGGTCGAGCAGGGTGCCGGCATCGAAGGGGTGAATCTGCCCCAGCTGAAACGACAAGACGGCGCTCTTTTCAGGAGCGTTGCCCAATATGACCATGCCCGGCAGCGACATCATCCGCTCCGTGGCATAGGCGAGCAAGGTCTTTTCATACTGCGCAATGACGTCCAAGCCTATGCCCTCCACATAATCCAGAGCGGTCTTCAGGGCCGTCGTTCCGATGAAATCGGGGGTGCCGGCTTCGAATTTGTAGGGCAGCGCATTGTACGTGGTCTTTTCGAAACTCACCCGCTCGATCATTTCGCCGCCCCCTTGATAAGGCGGCATGGCTTCCAAAAACCGGCGCTTGCCGTAAAGCACGCCCAGTCCCGTGGGGCCGTATATCTTGTGAGCCGAAAAGGCATAGAAATCGGCATCGAGGGCCTGCACGTCCACTTTCTGATGAGCCACCGCCTGCGCGCCGTCGACGAGCACGGGAATGCCGTGCGCGTGGGCCTCGGCGATCATCTCCGCGACGGGATTGACCGTGCCCAAGACGTTCGATACGTGCGTCACGGCCACCAGTCTGACCCGTCCGGTCAGCAACCGGGCATATTCTTCCTGACAAAGCACGCCGTCATCGGTCATCGGGATGACCTTCAGGCGCATCTTTTTGCGTTCTGCGAGCATCTGCCAGGGCACGATGTCGGAGTGATGTTCCATCACCGAAACCACGATTTCATCGCCCTCGCGGCAGAAGGCTTCACCGAAAGATGACGCCACCAGGTTGATGGACTCGGTCGTGCCCCGGGTAAAGACGATTTCGTCCGACGATGCCGCATGGAGAAAACGGCAGACCGCCTCCCGGGCCGCTTCGTGGGCATCGGTGGCCTCGCGGCTGAGGAAATGGACCCCGCGGTGGACGTTGGCGTTGTGAAGGTAATACCCTTCCCCGATGGCCTTGACCACGCACGACGGCTTCTGCGTCGTGGCGGCATTGTCGAAATAGACCAACGGCTTTCCGTAGATCTGACGGCCGAGAATGGGGAAATCTTCCCTGATATGATTCACGTCAAAAGCCATGGCTTAGGGACATATTTTGCAATCGTGACACTTGGAAAGCTCGCCGCGGAAACGCTTGCCGATGAGCATTCTGATGCGGTCGGCCAGGGCGGGAAAATGTATTTTTTCCACCACGTCGGCCGTAAAGGCGAACTTCAGGAGCATACGGGCCTCGCTTTCGTCGAGTCCGCGCTGACGCATATAGAACATGGCTTCGTCGTCGAGCTGTCCGGTGGCCGAACCGTGGCTGCACTTCACGTCGTCGGCATAGATTTCCAACTGGGGTTGCGAATGCATCCGCGCCCCTTTTGACGTCACCATATTGGCATTGTTCTGGTAGGCTTCGGTCTGCTGCGCGCCCTGGCCCACCAGGACTTTTCCGCCGAAAACACCCGTCGCCGTGTCGTCGAGGACGTATTTGTAGAGCTGATTGCTCTTGCAGCCGCTCACGGCGTGGTTGACGAGCACGTGGTTGTCGGCCAGCTGGCGGCGGCTCAAAAGGGTCAGCCCCGAGAGCGAAGCCTCCGCGCCCTTCCCTTCGAGGCTCAGCGTGACGTTGTTGCGGGTCAGGCCGTTTTCCAGTTCGATGTTGTTCATCAACAGATGCGAAGCGGAAGCCTGCGAAACATAGGTGTTGGCTGTGCGGACGGTCCGGTCGTGGGTCATTTCCAACTCGTAATACTCCAGCGAAGCGTTGTCGCCGACAAAGATTTCGGTCACCTGATTCGAGAAGTAACGGGCAGAGGTGATGGCGTGGTCGCAGACCATCAGATTGGCCGAAGCGCCTTCTTCCAGCACGATGAGCAGGCGGCGGGTGGCCATGATGTCGATTTCCCCCTGAAACATCTGGATGAGCTGGAGCGGTTTGTCGATGCAAACGCCCTTGGGCACATAGAGCAGGAAACCGTCCTGGACGAAAGCGGTGTTCATGGCCGCCAATGCGTCGTCATCTTTCGCCCGCAGCCGGTCGTAATATTTTTCCAGGAAAGGATGTTCCTTGAGCAATGCGTTCAGGCTGCCGCAAAGCACGCCTTCGGGCAAAACGACCGCTTTCTTCGACGGATAATAGAGGTCATTCACCACGAAATAAAGGCGCGTGGAGAGCGAAGGGACATCGCAGCGGAACACGTCGCCCGGGTGGGCAGGAATGCCCATCCGGTAAAGATTCATGCCGTAATCGACGCCCAAGGCTTCGCTCAGGTCGCAGTTGCGGTAACGCTCCGAGGCGCCCAAGGGGAGACCCTTCCGGGCAAAAGCCTCAAAGGCCTCGTCGCGGCGGGCGTCAAGCACCGGGGCGGCGTTCAGGCGCAGGACCTCCCGGTAGTTGTGAAAGAGATTGCTGTATGTCTCCTGAATCTTTTCCATCAGCCTTCCGTTTCCTGTTTGATCCAATCGTAGCCCCGCTCTTCGAGTTCGGTGGCCAGGGTGAAACCGCCCGTCTTGACAATCTGTCCTTTGTAGAGCACGTGGACGATCCGGGGGCGGATGTAGTCGAGCAGACGCTGGTAGTGGGTGATGACGATGCAGGCTTTTTCGGGGGTCTGGATTTTGTTGACCCCGTCGGCCACGATGCGCAGCGCGTCGATGTCCAGACCGCTGTCGGTCTCGTCGAGAATGGAGAGGGTCGGGTCAAGCATGGCCATCTGAAAGATCTCGTTGCGCTTCTTCTCGCCGCCGCTGAAGCCCTCGTTGACCGAGCGGTTGGTCAGCTTGCTGTCGAGTTCCACCAGCGCCTTTTTCTCGCGCATGAGTTTGAGAAATTCCGACGCGTTCAACGCCTTTTCGCCGCGGTATTTACGGTGTTCGTTGACGGCGGCGCGCATGAAATTGACCATGCTCACGCCGGGAATCTCCACCGGATATTGGAAGCTCAGAAACAAGCCTTCGCGCGAACGGACCTCGGCGGGCATCTCCAGGAGATTTTTCCCCTTGAACCACACCTCGCCGCCGGTCACCGTATAAGCCGGATGACCCGTCAACACGGCGCTCAGCGTACTCTTGCCCGAACCGTTCGGGCCCATGATGGCATGCACTTCGCCTTCATTGACGGTCAGATTGACCCCGCGCAGGATTTCCTTGCCGGCGATGGATGCGTGCAGGTCTTTTATTTCCAATAACTTGTTTGCCATAATGCTTTAATCTGTCTCAACCGATGCTTCCTTCGAGCGAAACCTGCAGGAGTTTCTGCGCCTCGACGGCAAATTCCATCGGCAGTTTGTTCAACACCTCTTTGGCGTATCCGTTTACGATCAGCCCCACCGCTTCTTCGGGCGAAATGCCCCGCTGGTTGCAGTAGAAGAGCTGTTCTTCATTGATTTTGGAAGTGGTGGCTTCGTGTTCCACCACCGCTGTGTCGTTGTTGATGTCGATATAGGGGAACGTGTGGGCCCCGCACTCGCTGCCCAGCAACAGGCTGTCGCACTGGGAGTGGTTGCGCACCCCTTCAGCTTCGGCGGCCACCCTGACCAGACCCCGGTAACTGTTCTGGCTGTGACCGGCGGAAATGCCCTTCGACACGATGGTCGAACGGGTGTTGCGCCCGAGGTGAACCATTTTGGTGCCCGTATCGGCCTGTTGGAAATGGTTGGTCACGGCCACCGAATAAAATTCGCCGACGGAGTGCTCGCCCCTCAGTACGCACGAGGGATATTTCCACGTGATGGCCGAACCCGTCTCCACCTGGGTCCAGGAGATTTTCGAAGCGACGCCCTGACACAGGCAACGTTTCGTGACGAAATTGTAGATGCCGCCCCTGCCCTGCTTGTCACCGGGATACCAGTTCTGGACGGTGGAATATTTCACCTCCGCCCGGTCGTGAACATAAATTTCGACGATGGCGGCGTGAAGCTGGGCGTTGTCGCGGATGGGGGCCGTGCAACCTTCCAGATAACTCACGTAACTTTCGTCGTCGGCCACGATGAGCGTCCGCTCGAACTGGCCCGTGTTGAGGGCATTGATGCGGAAATAAGTGGAAAGTTCCATCGGGCAACGCACGCCTTTCGGAATGTAGACGAACGACCCGTCGCTGAAAACGGCACTGTTGAGGGCGGCGAAGTAATTGTCGCGGTAAGGCACCACGCTGCCCAGGTATTTCCTGACCAGGTCGGGGTGAGTCTGCACCGCCTCGCTGATGGAGCAGAAAATGATGCCCAGACGCGAAAGGTTTTCCTTGTAGGTGGTCTTGACCGACACACTGTCCATCACCGCGTCGACGGCCGTGCCTTGGGGCTGCTGCGAAGACAGTCCCAGCAACTGTTCCCGTTCGGCCAAGGGAATGCCCAACTTGTCGAAAGTCTTCAGCAGATCGGGATCGATTTCCCCTTGTCCGGCTTCCTTTTTGACCCGGGGCGCGGCATAATAAATAATGTCCTGATAGTCGATGGGCGGAATCTGCAGATGGGCCCAGGAGGGCATCGACAGCGTCTGCCAGTAGCGGAAGGCCTTCAAACGGAATTCCAACAGCCACTCGGGCTCCCTCTTGAGGGCGGAAATCTTCCGGACGACCTCTTCGCTCAGGCCACGGGCGATGCTTTCCGTCTCGATATCCGAGACGAAACCGTATTTGTAGTCACTTTGAGTGACTTCTTCGATGAGTTGTCTGTCAGATGGTGACTCCTTCATGTTCGAACAAATTCAACGAGGGCAGTTTCCAGCTTTTCATGTCGAGCGAGGGCACCAGGGCAGGCAGCGCCTCGCGGATGGGTTCATAAAGCACGGAATCCTTCACCTTGTCGCGGCCCAACAGGTCGTGGCGGCTGTCGAGGACTTCATAAACGTTCAGCACCAGACTGCTCACGGCCACAGCGATGACCAGCGACAGGATGCCGCCGAGCAAGCGGTTCAGCCAGCCCAGCAAGATGGCGTTGAAGAGTTTTTCAATCAGACGGAAGAGCAGCGAACAAAGCAACACGGCCACGATGAAGATGATGACGAAAGCCATCACCCTGGCGGTCGCTTCGTCGGCCTGTCCGAAAAACTTGGCCAGTTGAGGCTGGAGCATCTCGGAAAATTCCTTGGCGGCGATGATGCCGACGATGATGCCCGCAAAAGTCCCCACGGCTTTGACGATGCCCTTGCGGCAACCCAAGACAAAGGCCACCAACAAGACAATCAGCAAAACGATATCAATGACGTTCATTCTGGTATCCTTTTAGCCGGAGCCGGGCAGGCCCCTTTGACCGGCCTTGGGTCAAAGGGTCTGCTTGACTTCGTGTTCTTCGAACGATTCGATGACGTCACCTATCTGGACATCGTTGTACGACACCAGGCTGATACCGCACTCCAGACCGGCCGTGACTTCCTTGGCATCGTCCTTGAAGCGCTTGAGCGAATCAAGTTCGCCCGTGTGGATGACGATGCCGTCGCGGATGACGCGCACCTTGCAGCCGCGTTTGATCTTGCCTTCTTTCACCATGCAGCCGGCCACCAGACCGACCTTCGAAATACGGAAAGTCTCGCGCACTTCGGCCGATCCGAGAATTTCTTCCTTGAGGACCGGGGCCAGCATGCCTTCCATGGCCGCCTTCAGCTCTTCGATGGCGTCATAGATGATGGAATACAGACGGATGTCCACGCCTTCGCGCTCGGCCAGACGACGGGCCACGGCCGACGGACGCACCTGGAAACCGATGATGATGGCATCGGAAGCGGAGGCCAGCGTGACGTCCGACTCTGAAATCTGACCCACGGCCTTGTGGATGACGTTGACCTGGATCTGCTCGGTGCTCTGTTTGATGAGCGAATCGGACAGCGCTTCGACCGAACCGTCCACGTCGCCCTTGACAATCAAGTTGATTTCCTTGAAGTTGCCGATGGCGATGCGTCGGCCGATTTCGGCCAGGGTAAGGATCTTGCCGGTGCGCAGACCCTGCTCGCGCTGAAGCTGTTCGCGCTTGTTGGCGATTTCGCGGGCTTCCTGTTCGGTTTCAAGCACGTTGAAATTGTCGCCGGCCTGCGGAGCGCCGTTCAAGCCCAGAATCAGGGCGGGTTCGCCCGGTCCGGCCTGATTGATCTTCTGGTTGCGCTCGTTGAACATGGCCTTGATGCGACCGTGGAACGTGCCGGCCACCATGATGTCGCCTATCTTGAGGGTGCCGTTCTGCACCAGCACGGTGGCGACGTAGCCGCGGCCCTTGTCGAGCGACGATTCGATGATGTTGCCCGTGGCCCGGCGGTTGGGATTGGCCTTGAGGTCGAGCATTTCGGCTTCGAGCAGCACTTTTTCAAGCAACTCCTTCACACCGAGGCCCTTCTTGGCCGAGATGTCCTGGCTCTGATATTTGCCGCCCCAGTCTTCGACCAGGTAGTTCATTTCAGCCAGCTGCTTCTTGATCTTTTCCGGATCGGCGGTCGGCTTGTCAACCTTGTTGATGGCGAAGACAATGGGCACGCCGGCAATCGAAGCGTGGTTGATGGCTTCGACGGTCTGCGGCATGACGCTGTCGTCGGCCGCCACGATGATGATGGCGATATCGGTCACCTGGGCACCGCGGGCACGCATGGCCGTGAAAGCTTCGTGACCCGGCGTATCGAGGAAGGTGATGTGACGGCCGTCTTCGAGGGTGACGTTGTAGGCGCCGATGTGCTGCGTGATGCCGCCCGCTTCACCGGCGATGACGTTGGCCTTGCGGATATAGTCGAGCAACGAGGTTTTACCGTGGTCTACGTGACCCATCACCGTGATGATGGGTGAACGGGGCACCAGGTCTTCCGCGCTGTCTTCTTCTTCGTGGATGGCTTGCAGCACCTCGGCACTGACGTACTGGGTCTGGAAACCGAATTCCTCGGCCACGATGTTGATGGTTTCGGCGTCGAGGCGCTGGTTGATGGAGACCATCTGGCCCATTTCCATGCACTTCGAGATGATCTGCACGACGGGCAGGTCCATCATGTTGGCCAGGTCGTTGACGGTGACGAACTCCGTCAGCTTGATGATGTTCGACTCGGCCGCCTGACGCTCTTCCATGGCATGTTGACGCATGGAAACCGCCTCACGTTTTTCCTTGCGGTATTTGGTTCCTTTCTTGGGCTTCGAACTCAGACGGGCCAGCGTCTCTTTGATCTGTCTGGAGACGTCGTCATCCGAGACTTCGTTGCGCTGCTGGTCGGGACGTCCGTGACGTCCGCGGTCGTTGCGGCGGTCGGCCGAGATGCTGGCCGTGTTGCCGTAATCGTTGCCTTCCACCCTGACCTTGCCGTCGCGGATGCGGTTGCGTTTCTTCTTCGCACCGTCGGCGCTCTGCGACTGACCCTGCTGCGGGCCGCCGGCATTGCCGTCACGCCGCTGCGTCTGCGATGAGGCCGTCGCAGCCGTGCCTGCCTTCTTTTCGGCGGCTTCCTTGGCACGACGCTCTTCCTGTTCTTTCTGACGCTCTTGCTTGGTCTTCTTTTTCGGACGGGTATATTGGTTGATGGCGTCCAGGTCGATGGTCGAGATGACCTTGATGGAGGGGCTGAGCTTCTGACCCGTCAGCGAGAAAATCTCATTAGATTTCTTCTCGTCTTCCCCGGCGACCGTCTCCTGCGCTTCAACCGTCTCCTGCGCTTCGGTTGTTGCCGGTTCTTCGGCGGCAGCAGGCTCGGCTGCAGGCGCAACGGCCTTGGCGGGTTCTTCGGCCTCAGGAGCCGCCTGCTCTGCCGCAGGCTGTTCGAAAGGCTGTTCCACGATCGGCTCGGAGGGCTGCTCTACGGGAGCGGCAGGCGCTTCGACGAGCACCGGTTTTTCTTCTTCGATGGGCTCTTCTTTCGCCGGCGATTTTTCGGAGGGCTTGCCCACTTGGTCCAAATCGATTTTACCGATCGGCTTGATGTGGATGGCGGGGGCTTCCTGAGGCTGAGGCTCCGGCTGAGGCTGGGCAACGGGCTGAGGCTCCTGTGCGGGCGTCTCTGCCTGAGGCGCAGGTTCTTCGGCTTTCACTTCAGGGGCAGGTTGCTCTGTCGGTGCGGCGGGCGCGGGTTGCTCCGCCTTGGGCTTTTCCTGGCGTACGGGCATCTCTCCCTGGCCGAACTCTTTCCAGAGCAGGGCGAAAGATTCGTCCGACACCTTGGCATTGGGGTCGTTCTCCGTAGGGATTCCTTTTTTATTGAGGAATTCGGCCAACATGGAGACCGACACACCCGGTCTGACTTCTTTTACTATCTTGTTTAATCTTACTGCCATAATCAATTGTCTTCTTCAAATTCCGCTTTCAAAACAGCCAGGACTTCGTCCACCGTGCTTTCTTCCAGGTCGGCCTTTTCAATCAGGGTCTCGCGCGGAAGGGCCAGCACATTGCGGGCGGTATCGCAACCGATGCCTTTCAAGGCGTCGATCACCCATTCATCGATTTCATCCTTGAACTCGTCCAGATAGATGTCGTCCTCCTCTTCGGCTCCTTCCGTCTCACGGAAGACGTCGATGGTGTAACCGGTCAGCATACTGGCCAGACGGATGTTCATGCCGCCTTTGCCGATGGCCATCGAAACCTCTTCGGGTTTGAGCCACACGGAGGCCTGCTTGTTCTCCTCATCCAGGCGGATGGACGAAACTTTGGCGGGGCTCAGTGCGCGCTGAATGAACACGCTGATGTTGGGCGTATAACTGATGACGTCGATGTTTTCGTTTTTGAGTTCGCGGACGATGCCGTGGATACGGGCACCTTTCACGCCGACGCAAGCACCCACCGGGTCGATGCGGTCGTCGTATGACTCCACGGCGATTTTGGCCCGTTCGCCCGGGATGCGGGCAATGCGGCGGATGGTGATGGTGCCGTCGTGAATTTCAGGCACTTCGAGTTCGAGCAGGCGCTCCAGGAAGACGTTGGCCGTACGGGAGACGATGACTTTTGGGTTGTTGTTGCGGTCATCCACACGGTCGACGATGGCACGCACGGTGTCGCCCTTGCGGTAGAAATCGCTGGGAATCTGCTCGGTTTTGGGCAGCAGCAGTTCGTTGTTCTCATCGTCGATGAGCAGGATTTCCTTTTTCCAGATCTGATAAACCTCGCCGCTCACAATCTGACCGACCATCTCTTCGAAATGTTTCTTGAGGTTTTCTTTCTGGAGTTCCATGATTTTCGCCGCGAGGGTCTGGCGCAGCGTCAGGATGGCGCGGCGGCCGAAGGCGCTGAAGAGCACCTTATTGGTGATTTCCTCACCCACCTCGTAGTCCTCGTCGATTTTCTGGGCTTCGCTCAGAGAAATCTGGTTCTCCGGATCGGTCAGTTCATCGTCATCGACGATTTCGCGGTTGTGCCAGATCTCGAAATCTCCGTTGTCGGGGTTGATCAGCACGTTGTAGTGTTCGTCGGTGCCGTACATTTTGGCGATGACACTCTGGAAAGATTCAACGATCACGTTGATCATGGTGGAACGGTCGATGTTTTTCGACTCCTTGAACTCAGAGAAGATATCAACCAGGTTGATTCTCTCTTCATTGACAGTTGCTTTGGTTGCCATTGTTTTTGCTGTTGTATTTATTTTGATGTTCGTATTTTTCAGAATTCCAAGTGGTAACAGACGCTGTTCACCTCGTCGAAACGGTAAGTCTCGTCGAAAGGCTGCATGAGCGGACGCTTGGCCCCTTCGGGTTTGACCTTGCGCATCACGTTGACTGTGAACGATGCGTCGTCGACCGAGAGCAACACGCCCACGAAACGGCGGCCGTCGCGCAGGCTCACTTCCACGTCCTTGCCGATGAATTTTACATACTGACGGTGAACCTTGAAAGGCTGGCCGATGCCGGCCGAAGAAATTTCGAGGGAATAGTCTTCCGCCTCCCGGTCCAGACGGGCTTCGATGAAGCCGTTGAGCGCGGCGCAGTCGTCGATGTTGACGCTTCCCCGCTCCGATTCGATTTCCACGGAAATGAGGTTGTCGGCCCCCACTTTGACGTCGACCGGGAAAAAGCCGTTGGCCTGGGTCCATTCTTCCACAATCTGTCTGACGGTTTCCTTGCTGATCATAGGCGATGGGTCTTTAAAAAAAGTGTCGGGGGAACCTCCTGTTCCTCCGACGCCTTCAAAATCACCGCAAAAGTACGAATTAAAAACGCACTTATGCAAGCATTTACGTAAAATTATCTCTTTTTTGGCCTGATGGACCGCTCAGAATCTGTAACGGATACCCAAAGCCGGCACCCAACCCTTGAAGAAAGAGGTTTCGCCCGAGAAGCAGACGATGTCGGGACGCAGGTCAAGCGACAATTGAATGGGGGCCTTGGCAAAGGTATATTCGCCTCCGATCTGTCCGGCAATGGTGAAAGCCACAGCGCCGTCATTGGCATAAAAACCTACACCGGGGCCGGCATAGAAAGCCCATTCGCCTTCGCTCCAATCGGGACGGGCGAAGATGAAATTGTAAACGGCATGGACATCGAACATGTTCATGAACAGGCCCAGATCGCCTTCCAGGAAGTTGTTGCCGAAAGCATGCTGATAAGAAGCTTCAGCGCCCCAGGAAGCACGGATACCGACAGCTCTGGGCGCAGCCATGGCGGCCGTTGAAATCAAAACGGTCAAAGCCAGGAGGGAAAAAAATTTCTTCATTGCTGTTTGTGTTTATCGGGGCAAAAGTATGACAAAATCCGTTCGGTCACAACGGCGGCTGATAAAAAGTCGGATATTGCATATTCACAGAATATTTGTAACTTTGCAACTTGGTTTTCTAAAAATAATCCACTTAAAAGGGATTGATTATTAAAGTTTTAGCTGTGACAAACTCTAATTCGACCAAACGCCACATTGTCGGATACGATATCGTCGGCAATTGTGCAGAACTTGCCAAAGACAAGACATTCAGCAACTTATATAAACTCATATGCAGCCACGGCAACACTTATGCCGCGTTTTGGATTGAAAACGGTGAACGGCTCCACGCTTCGTTCGATGAACTGGCGCAGAAAGCCGACGACTGGGGCGCCGCCATCGCTGCGAAAATAGGCACCGGCGGCCGCGTGGCCATTTCGCTCGACGCCTGCAAGGAATGGTTCCCCCTGTTCTGGGGACTGGTCCGCACCGGTCACGACACCCTGCTGCTCGATGCTTCGATGAGCGACGAGAAGGCCGCCGCCACGATGGACCGCTGCAACTGCACCGTCATCATTTCCGGCAAGCGCCGCCTGCTGCCGGCCAAATACCGCACGCTGGAAGTCAAGGAATTCTACAACGCACCGAAAGCCAAAAACTTCCAGGCGGTCTGGGGCCACGACATCGCCCTGTGCACCAGCGGCACCACCGCCGAATCGAACATTTTCGTCTACGACGAGGAAACCATCTGCGAAATCGCCTTGTTCTCCGAAAAAGTCTTTCACGAGAACAAGCTGCTCATCGACAACACCAATTTCCGCACGCTGGCCTTCCTGCCCTTCCACCACATTCTCGGCTTCGCGGGCATCTTCATCTGGAGCCACTTCCTGGGTTACACCACCGTCTACCTCAAGGACCGGGCGCCGCAGACCATCATGGAAACCGTCAAGCGGTGCAAGGTGTCGCAGATCGTCACCGTGCCCCTGCTGGCCAACTCGCTGACGAAGACCTTCTACGCCAAGCTCCGCAAAGAGAACGGCGCCGTCAGGTGGCTCTTCAACGTGATGATCGGCTTCAGCCTGATGGTCCAGAATGTCTTCCCCAAAGCGGGTCACCGCTTGGCCGCCCGGATGTTCCGCAGCACTCAGGAGAAAATGCTGGGCACCCACATCAAGAGCATCGTGCTGGGCGGCAGCCACGCCGATCCGGCCAGCCTCAAGCTGATGAACGCCATCGGCTACTACACGCTTTGCGGCTTCGGCATGACCGAGACGGCCATCACGAGTTTCGAGACCAACCCGGCCCTCGTCAACCGGCTGAAAGGCAGCATCGGCGCGCCGATGTCCAACACCGAATACCGCATCAAGGGCGGCGGCACCGTAGGCGAGCTGCAGATCCGCGGCGCCGGCATGCACGACGGCCGCTTCGTCGACGGAAAACTCCTGCCCCCCGACATCGACAGCGAAGGATGGTTCTCCTCGGGCGACATTGTCCGCATCAACAAGGCGGCTCACCAATATCTGGTGGAAGGACGCATCAAAGAGGTCATCGTCAACGAGTCGGGTGAAAACGTCTATCCCGATGAACTGGAAGACTTCTTCCCGAAAGCCGAAGGCGTGGAACAGCTGACCGTCCTGGGGACGGCCCGCAAAGACTCCAAATACGAAGACATCACCTTGTTGATGAACGTCGGCAAGAAATTCAACGACGAATTTTTCCTTAAAGCCCTGAGCGAGACGGTCCACGCCGCCAACGCCGCGTTGCCCGCCTACAAACGCCTGTCGCGCATCCTGGTCACCCCGACCACCCTGCCGGCGGCCAACGGTTTCAAGATCAAACGCATAGAAGTCCGCAAACTCATCAACAACGGCCGACTGGAGCTGAAAGACCTGACGGCGGCCGGCTACATCACCCGAGAAAGCACGGCTGCGGCGACGACAGCCCCGGCCGCTCCCGGCGCCGACAAGCGCGACGAGATGATCGCGAAAGTCCGCGAAGTGTTCGCCGAGGTGCTTTCGCTCCCCTTGGACAGCATCAAAAACGATTCCCATTTCATCGACGACCTGCACGGCGACAGCCTGCAGATGCTGGCCGTACTGACCAACCTCGAGGAAGCATTCAGCATCATGGTGCCGAGCGAAGAATACATCAGCTGCTCGACCCCGAACAATACGGCCGACATGTTGCTCAGGGTCATTTACGGTGCCGCCCACACCCCTCAGCTGGTGGAACGGACCCCCGTCACCCGCTTTGAGGATTCCGACGAATACAAGACCTTCCGCCACCGCATCGACGACCTTTTGGCCTCGGGTGACGACCCCTACTTCATCGCCCACGATTCGCCCCTGCGCGACACCTGCGTGGTCAACGGACGTACCCTCATCGATTTCGGCAACTACAACTATGCCGGCATGAGCGGACGCCCCGAAGTCAACGAAGCGGCCAAGAAGGCCATCGACCACTATGGCACCAGCGCCAGCGGCAGCCGCCTTCTGGCCGGTGAAAAGCCCATCCATCAGGAACTGGAAAAGGCCATCGCCGAGTGGAAACACGCCGAAGCGGCCGTGGTCTGCGTGGGCGGCCACTCCACCAACGTCACTTTCGTGGGCAACTTCTGCGGCAAGAACGACCTGATTCTCTACGATGCGCTGGCCCACAATTCCGTGGCCCAGGGTTGCAAACTCTCGGAAGCCATGACCAAATCGTTCCCCCACAACGACGTCAAGGCCCTGGAATCGATTCTTGAAAAACAGCGCAAATACTTTGAAAAAGTCCTCATCGTCATCGAAGGCGTCTACAGCATGGACGGCGACATCTCCGACGTCCCGGCCTTCGTCGAGGTCAAAAAGAAATACGGTTGCTTCCTGATGGTCGACGAGGCCCACAGCGCCTGCGTGCTGGGCAAGACGGGCGGCGGCGTGGACGAATACTTCCACCTCGCCGGCGACGACATCGACATCAAGATGGGTACCCTTTCAAAGGGTCTGGGCACCTGCGGCGGCTACCTGGCCGGCAGCCAGGCGCTCATCACCTATTTGAAATACAACCTGCCGGGCTTCGTCTTCAGCGTAGGCCTCTCGCCTGCCCTGGCGGCCGCTTCCCTGGAAGCCATCCGCCTGCTCCGCGAAGACCCCTCCATCATGGAGCACATGCAGCGCAACATCGAATGTTTCGCCTCCGAAGCCCGCAAGCGCAACCTGAACATCGGCAAAGCCGGCCGCAGCGCCATCATCCCGGTGCTCATCGGCAGCGACGAAGACGCCTTCCTCCTGAGCAACGAACTCAACCGCAAAGGCATCGCCGTGCCGCCGGCCGTCTACCCGGCTGTGCCCAGAGGCAAAGCCCGCCTGCGCTTCGACGTGACGAGCGAGCACAAGGAAGAGCAAATCATCTTCGCCCTCGACACCTTGGTTTCGACCGCAAAAGAACTGGGCATCACCCTTCCGCCGGCCGAATGATAAGGCCCTCGGACTGACGCGCTCAGCGCTGACGGTATGATCCGGGCAGCAAGCGGCTGCAGAAAGCGCAGATTTTTTCCAGAATGAAGCGGAAATTGTCGTTGGGGCGGCCCGACGCATCTTTCTGCGGCGCATGACGGTCGCCCTCGAAGGGGTAAAACTCCATGTCCCTGCCCATGTCCGCATATCTGCCGGCTATGGCGCCCGACCCGTAAATTTTATTGAAAAACAACCTGTTGAAAGGTTTCATCCCCTGAAGGGAATAATCATGACCGAAAGGCACCGTCCGGTCGCCCCGGCTCTGGAATCCCAGAATGGGCACATCGGCCGTCTCCAACATCGACAGGTCGTTGACGGCGCCCCACATGTCGATGATACCGAGAATGGAATATGCATGGTCCCGGCGATGGTCTGTCGGCTCCGGCGGTCCGAGCCTCCGCGTCGAAGCCGGGCGGTTGTCATCATTCATGAAGACCGTGTTGAGCGCCGTGATGGCCCCCGAGCTCGAGCCCCCGACAAAAACCGCCCGCTCGTCGATGCGGTAGGTCTCTTTTTCGGACACGAGAAAACGCAAAGCGGAAAGCGCATCCTGAAGGGCTCGGTAACCGGCCCGTTCGATGGCCCCCTTGTTCAGGCGGAAACCCAGCCGGTAATCGATGCTGACCGCCACATAGCCCCTTCGGGCCAGTTCGCGGCACCACTCAACCATACAGATTTCATCTTTGGAGTGCATGTAAAAGGCACCGCCGTGAAGCAGCATCACCAGCGGACGCTTCGACAGGCTGTCGCCCGCCGGCTCGTATACGTCGAGTTTCAAAGGCAAAGCCCGTTTGACCATCGCCCCTTCGCGCTCCGTGATGAGCCGGGGCAATTCGTCGTCTTGGCCGTCGAGCGCCGTCCAATAGCCCTTGGCCGTTGCATAGACCACGTCACGGGTCACCTGCACATCCTCAAAACAGACGTCACGGTAGCGCACGGCGCCTTGAGGCGACGCTCCTGAAGCGACAGCAGAAACGGCCGGCATAAGCAACAAGAGCAAGGTTAAAACACGAATGGCTTTCACTCCTTTTCCTGCCTGTGCTCCTTGAGCCACGCAGCGGCTATGCAGAGCTTTTCATACCACTCCTCGCCGAAACGGCGGATGAGCGGCTCCTTGAGGAACACATAGACGGGGAGTTTCATTTCGTGGCCGCAACGGCAGGCACCGCGGCAGATGTCCCATTCGTCGTAATTGAGGGCCGTCAGAGCGTTGCTGAGCGTCTTGAGCCGGATGGGATAAAGGTGACACGAAATGGGTTTGAGAAAAGAGGACTTGCCTGCGTAATACGCCCTTTCCAGCGCACACAGGCAAGTTCCTTTTTCATCATAACAGGTAAAGACACAGTCTTTCCCGTTGACGATCGAGGTGACCAGATCGCCGTTGGCATCGGTGTAAGCCACCCCCTGGCGGTTGATGACGATGCGAGCCTCTTGCGAGAGCTTGTCCCAGACCACCGGAAGCACCTTCTCGATTTCAGCGACTTCCTCCAAGGTCAACGGGGCACCCGATTCGCCTTCCACGCAACAACAACCCTTGCACGCCGACAGATCGCAGCAGAATTCCCGCTCGAAAACGTCGAAACTGACCAGGGTGTCGTCTATCTCGATCATCGTCAGATGCTTGATATCAGTTGATCAGGCAACGGCCCGTCATCTCGGCCGGCTGACCGATGCCGAGGATATGGCAGATGCTGGGGGCCACGTCGGCCAGGATGCCGTTGTCCACTTTGGCGGCCTTGTTTTCGGTCACATAGACAAAGGGAACGGGGTTCAGGCTGTGGGCCGTGTTGGGGGAACCGTCTTCGTTGACGGCGTGGTCGGCATTGCCGTGGTCGGCGATGATGATGACCTCATAGCCGTGGGCCTTGGCCGCTTCCACCACCTTTTCCACATTGGCGTCGACCGCCTTGACCGCCTTTTCGATGGCCTCATACACACCCGTATGGCCCACCATGTCGCCGTTGGCATAGTTCACCACGATGAAGGGATATTTGTCCGATTCGATGGCCTGCTTGAGGGCATCGCCCACTTCGTTCACGCTCATTTCGGGCTTGAGGTCGTAGGTGGCCACTTTGGGCGACGGAATCAGGATGCGGTCTTCGTCGGCGAAGGGCTGTTCGCGGCCGCCGTTGAAAAAAAAGGTCACGTGGGCGTATTTCTCGGTCTCGGCGATGTGGAGCTGTTTCAGTCCTTTCGAGCTGACGTATTCACCCAGCGTGTTTTCCACGTTCTCCTTGTCAAAGAGGATGTGCACGCCGGTGAACGAAGCGTCGTAAGGGGTCATGCAGCAATAATACAGGCCGGGTATGGTTTGCATGCCGGCTTCGGGCATGTCTTTCTGGGTCAAGGCAATGGTGATTTCCTTGGCCCGGTCGTTGCGGTAATTGAAAAAGATGACCACGTCGCCTTCTTTGATGCGGCCGTCGAAGGCGGTGTTGACGATGGGTTTGATGAATTCGTCGGTCACCCCTTCGTCATAGCTTTCCTGCATGGCCTTGAGCATATCGTCGCACGGCTTGCCTTCGCCCTTGACCAGCTGGTCATAGCCGACTTTGACACGCTCCCAGCGCTTGTCGCGGTCCATGGTGTAGTAGCGACCGATGATGCCGGCTATTTTCGCCTTGCGCTCGAGCAACTGGGCGATGAAACCGATGCCGCTCTTGGGGTCGGTGTCGCGGCCGTCCATCAGACAGTGGACAAAGGTATTGTCGATGCCGTAAGACTGGCTGATTTCAAGAAGCTTGAAAAGGTGGTCGAGGCTGCTGTGCACGCCGCCGTTGCTGGTCAGACCCATCAGGTGAACGCTTTTGCCGTTGGCTTTCGCATAGGAAAAAGCCGCCACGATTTCTTTGTTGCTGAGGATGCTGCCGTCTTTGCAGGCGCGGTTGATCTTGACGAGGTCCTGATAGACCACGCGGCCGGCGCCGATGTTGAGGTGACCCACTTCGCTGTTGCCCATCTGTCCGTCGGGCAAGCCCACGTTTTCACCGGAGGCTTCCAGTTGCGAATGAGGATATTGCGCAAGGAGTGAATCCCAGTAAGGGGTCGGGGTATTGAAGATGACGTCGGCTTTGTCGTGGTGTCCGATGCCCCAGCCGTCGAGGATCATCAGCATGGCTTTCTTGTTCATGAGATTCTGTTTTGTTTACGGCTGCAAAATTAACGAATCAAAGGCTTAGTTACTGCAAAAAAATGAGTTATTTTGCCGTCGATTAAATTTCAAACCCCGATGAAACAGGAAACCCTATGCGTACAGGGCGGCTGGGAGCCGAAAAACGGAGAGCCGCGCCAATTGCCCATCTACCAGTCGACCACCTTCAAATACGAATCGAGCGAGGCCATGGCCGACCTCTTCGACCTGAAAACCGACGGCTATTTCTACACCCGCCTGCAGAACCCCACCAACGACGCCGTGGCCGCCAAAATCGCCGCGCTGGAAGGAGGCGTCGCCTGCATCCTGACCTCATCGGGACAGGCTGCCAATTTCTTCGCCGTCTTCAACATCTGCGAAGCCGGCGACCACCTGGTCTGCACCAAGGAAATCTACGGAGGCACCTACAACCTCTACGGCACCACCCTGCCCAAACTCGGCATCGAATGCACGATGATTTCCGAAAATGACAGCGAAGAGGAAATCGACAAGGCCTTCCGCCCCAACACCAAATGTCTGATGGCCGAAACCATCTCCAACCCCGGCTGCAACGTGCTCGACATCGCCAAGATGGCCCGCATCGCACACAAACACGGCGTACCCCTCATCGTCGACAACACCTTCGCCACCCCGGTCAACTGCCGTCCGTTTGATTTCGGCGCCGACATCGTGACCCACTCCACCACCAAATACATGGACGGACACGGCGTGAGCATCGGCGGCGCCATCGTCGACAGCGGCCGCTTCGATTGGGACGCCTACGGTGAAAAATTCAAAGGACTCACCCGCCCCGACCCCTCCTATCACGGCCTGACCTACACGCAGGCGTTCGGGCAGAAGGCCTACATCACCAAGGCCACCGTCCAGCTCATGCGTGACCTGGGTTCCATCCCCTCCCCGATGAATTGCTTCCTGCTGAACCTCGGCCTGGAAACGCTTCATCTCAGGGTTCAGCGCCACTGTGAGAATGCACAGAAAATCGCCGGATGGCTTTCGTCCAACCCTGAAGTCAACTGGATCCACTACAGCGGCCTGAAGTCAGACCCTTACTACGAATTGGCTCAGAAGCAATTCCGCGACGGTCTGTCGTGCGGCGTGATGTGTTTCGGCATCAAAGGCGGCCGTGAGCGGGCCATCCGTTTCATGAACAGCCTCCAGCTGATTTCCATCGTGACCCACGTGGCCGATGCCCGCAGCTGCATCCTCCACCCCGCTTCGCACACCCACCGGCAGATGACCGATGAGCAACTCCTGGAAGCCGGCGTGCAGCCCGATCTGATGCGTCTGTCCATCGGCATCGAAAACGTCGACGACCTCATCGCCGATCTTGATCAGGCCCTCCGCGCTTCGGCGGAATAAGCTTGATAAAAAATGCCGGATGTCTGACCGGCCCGGAAACGGTCGGTCAGAGTTTGGCTTTGCGCACCGGGTCGCAGGTCAGACCGATGCCCAGTTTTTTCATGATTTTCTGATCGACCTCGCTCAGCATCACCGTGCAGTGGGCCTGGCAACCGTTGAGCAAGGGCAACTGGTTCAGCGCCTGGGCGCAGTTCGCATCTTGCGTGCTCAACACCGACAGGGCCACGAGCACTTCGTCGGTGTGCAGGCGCGGATTGTTGCCTTTCAGATAGGCCACCTTGGTCTTCTGGATGGGTTCGATCATGCTTTCGGGAATCAGCTTGACTTCGTGGGGAATGCCCGCCAGATGCTTCGTGGCATTGATGAGCAAGGCTGCGCAGGGGCCCATCAGCGGGCTGCTTTCCGACGTGATGATGGTGCCGTCTTCCAATTCGATGGCCGCACAGGCCCTGCCCGCACGCTCCTGCCGCTGCTTGGCCGCCACGGTGGGCTTTCTCTGCCCGACGCTGATTTTGGCCTGCTTGAGCAGCAAGGAAATTTTGTTGACCTCATTGTCGTTGCCGTCGCCGTCGGCCAAGCGGTTCAGCGCAGTGAAATAGCGGCGGATGATTTCATCCTTGGCCGCCTGACAGCACACTTCGTCGTCGCTGATGCAGAAGCCCACCATGTTCACGCCCATATCGGTCGGCGACTTGTAGGGATTCTCTCCGTAGATGCCCTCGAACAAAGCGTTGAGCACCGGGAAAATCTCCACGTCGCGGTTGTAGTTGACGGCTATTTTCCCATAAGCTTCCAGATGGAAGGGGTCGATCATGTTCACGTCGCTCAGGTCGGCCGTAGCGGCTTCGTAGGCGATGTTGACCGGATGTTTCAGCGGAAGGCTCCACACGGGGAAGGTCTCGAACTTGGCGTAACCCGCCTCGATGCCCCGCTTGTGTTCCTGATACAGCTGGCTCAGGCAGACCGCCATCTTGCCGCTGCCGGGGCCGGGCGCCGTCACGATGACCAGCGGGCGCGTGGTTTCCACGTAATCGTTCTTGCCGAATCCTTCGTCGCTGTCAATCAGGGCGATGTTGTTGGGGTAACCTTCGATGGTGTAATGGAAATAGGCCTTGATGCCCAGCCGCTCGAGTTTCTGTTTGTAGGCCTCCGCACTGGCCTGGCCGTTGAAGTGGGTGATGACCACGCTGCTGACCAAAAAGCCGAGGTTGATGAATTCGTTTCTGAGCCTGAGCACATCCACGTCATAAGTGATGCCCAAATCCTGGCGGATTTTGTTTTTCTCGATGTCGACCGCGCTGATGACGATGACGATTTCGGCCCGGTCGCTCAGCTGCTGGAGCATCCGGAGCTTGCTGTCGGGGTGAAAACCGGGCAGGACGCGGCTGGCGTGGTGGTCGTCGAAGAGTTTGCCGCCGAGCTCCAGATAAAGTTTGTTGCCGAACTGATCAATCCGCTCGCCGATGCGCTGCGACTGTATCTTTACATACTTGTCGTTGTCAAAACCGATTTTCATTGCCTTCAAATTGATATTTATGCAGAACGCAAAAGTAATGAATCGCCCGGAAAAGCACAACGGGAAAGAGGGTTGTTTATCTCTTTGAATTGCCGTAATTTCGCCGGGAAATCAGAAATAAACGAATCACCATGGCCAGCATCATCAGAAACGCCGAACTGTGGCCCGAAGGGGCCCTGAAAATAGAATGGGTCAAAAATCACATGCCGCTGCTCAGGGGACTGGAAGCCGAATTCGCTGCGGAACTCCCTTTCAAGGGGTTGAAAATAGCCCTCTCGGTCCACTTGGAGGCCAAGACGGCCTATTTGTGCAAGGTCCTGGCCGCCGGCGGTGCCGAAATGTATGTGACCGGCAGCAACCCGCTCTCCACCCAGGACGACGTGGCCGCCGCCCTCGTGCACGACGGTCTGAACGTCTTCGCCTGGTACGATGCCACGCCTGAAGAATACGAAGCCCATATCCGCAAGGTCATCGAAATCGGTCCCAACGTCATCATCGACGACGGCGGCGACCTGGTTTCCCTCATCCACAACGAATTTCCGCAGCTCATCGCCGGCGTCATCGGCGGTTGTGAAGAGACCACGACCGGCATTCTGCGCCTCCAGGCGCTCAACAAGGCCAAGAAGCTCCTCTTCCCGATGATGCTCGTCAACAACGCCGACTGCAAACACCTCTTCGACAACCGTTACGGCACCGGACAATCGGTCTGGGACGGCATCAACCGCACCACCAACCTCATCGTGGCGGGCAAGACCGTCGTCGTGGCGGGCTACGGCTGGTGCGGCAAGGGCGTGGCCATGCGGGCCAAGGGCATGGGCGCCAGGGTCATCGTGACCGAAGTCGACCCCATCAAGGCCATGGAAGCCGTCATGGACGGATTCTCCATCAAGAAAATGTCGGAAGCGGCCGCCGTCGGCGACCTGTTCGTCACGGTGACCGGTTGCGCCGGCGTCATCACCCCCGATGACTTCCTCCGCATGAAAGACGGCGCCATCTGCTGCAACGCCGGACACTTCGACGTGGAGGTCGACATGGCCGGTCTGCGGGCGATGGCCGTCAGCGCGCAGCCTGCCCGCCGCAACATCACCGCCTACCGCCTGAGCAACGGCCATAACATTTACGTCATCGCCGAAGGCCGTCTGGTCAACCTGGCCGCCGGCGACGGCCACCCGGCCGAAATCATGGACATGTCGTTTGCCATTCAGGCCCTCAGCGCCCGCTACCTGGTCGAACACCGCAACGACATCCACACCCTCGGCTGCATGACCTGCGACGTCCCCAAAGAAATCGACCGCGCCGTGGCCGAGCGGAAAATCAAGGAATGGGGCTGTGAAATCGATACCCTCACCCCCGAACAACATCTTTATCTTTACGGAGAATGAAAACGACCCTGCTGAAAAACGTGCTGCTCGACGATGACGTCAGGCGCAATATTCTGATTGAAGATACCCTCATCAAAGCCGTCGACGTACCGGCCGACATGCCCGCTGCAACCGTCATCGACGGCGAAGGACTTGCGGTTCTGCCCGCCTTTTACAACGGCCACACCCACGCCGCCATGAACCTGCTCAGGGGCTATGCCGACGACCTGCCGCTGATGGAGTGGCTGAGCCGATACATCTGGCCGTACGAAGACAAACTCACCCCCGCCGACATCCGTCTGGGGTCTGAAATGGCCGTCAACGAGATGCTGGCCACGGGCAGCGTCTTTTTCAACGACATGTATTTCGAAATCGATCAGACCATCGACATCGTCAAGGCGGCGGGCATCCGCGCCGCCATCGGCATCACGGTGATGGAAAACCACAGCAAAGCCGTCGAAGAACAGAAGTGGGACTTCGTCCGCCATTGGACTGACCCCACCGGCGGGCGCGTCCAACTGGTCATTGCCCCGCACGCCATCTACACCGTCGGCACGGAAAAGCTGAAAAAATCGGCCGCACTGGCCCGGGAGCAGGGGCTCAAACTCCACATCCACCTCTCAGAAACCCGGGGCGAAGTCGACGATTGCCTGCGCGAACACGGCATGACCCCCGTGCGCTATCTCGATTCGCTCGGCTTCCTCGGACCCGACGTGGTGGCCGCCCATTGTGTCCACGTCGACCGTGAAGAGTGGGACATTCTGGCCGAAAGAGGCGTGACCGTCGTTCACAACCCCTGCTCCAACATGAAGCTGGGCAGCGGCCGTTTCCCTTATGAGCTGGCCATCGCTTCAGGCGCCCGCATCTGTCTGGGCACCGACAGCAGCAGTTCCAACAACAACCTGGACATGCGCGAGGAGTGCAAGTTCGCCGCCCTGCTGGCCAAAGTCGAGGGCAACCCTACCCTTCTCCCCGCCACCGAGGTGTTCAAATGGGCCACGCGCAACGGCGCGGAAGCCTTCGGCATCGACGGCGGCGTCATCGCTCCCGGAAAGGTGGCCGATTTCGTGCTGGTCAATCTCAACACGCCCAAGATGCAACCCTGTCACCACCTGCTCTCCAACTGGATCTACGCAGCCGACTCGTCGGCCGTCAAGAGCGTATGGTGCAACGGGCAAAAAGTTTATTGATGCTCTGAAAGCAGGGTCTGACGGACCAGATCAAGGGCCCGGACCGTTGCGCGGTAAATGATGCGCTGACGGCCGCCTGCGTTGCCGAAAGTGAACTTACGGCTGATGACTCCCCGGGGTGATGCCACGGCCATCCAGACCGTGCCCACCGGCTTGTCGGGCGTTCCGCCGTCGGGGCCTGCCAGACCCGAAGTGGCCACGGCATAATCGGTGTCCAACGCTTCGCGCGCACCCCTGGCCATCTGTTCCACCACTTCTTGGCTGACCGGTCCCACCCTGTCCAAATCAGCTTGAGAAACCTTCAGCAGATTCATTTTGGCCGAGTTGGCATACGACACCACCGCGCCTTTGAAATAAGCCGAACTGCCCGGCCGCTCGGTGATGAGATGGGCTATGTTACCGCCCGTACAACTCTCCGCCGTGGCGATGGTCTGGCCATGTTGCAGCAACAGGTCGGCCACGATGTCCTGCATTTTCTTGTCTTCGCGGGCAAACACATAGTCGCCGGCCAGACGGCAGAGTTTCTCCTGCTCTGCTTCCATCTCCCGCTCAAGCTGTTCCGCATCGCTTCCGTGACCCGTCAGCCGCAAGCGGACAATACCGCTGTCGGGCAGATAGGCCAAGCCGATGTGGGGCGGCAGGGTCAGCTCCCAAGGTTCCAGCAAGTCGGAAAGCGTGCTCTCGCCGATGCCCAACGTCTGCACCGTCTTGCAGAGGTAATGCTCGCCGGGGTGGAAACGGCGCTGCAAGGCCGGCACGACGGAGTCGGTCATCAAGCGCTCCATTTCATACGGCACGCCCGGCAGGGAAATCAACACCTTCCCCTCCTGCTCCATCCACAAGCCCGGCGCCGTGCCGCAACGGTTGGGCAGGACGGTGGCCCGCGAGGGCACCATGGCCTGCGTACGGTTCGTTTCGCTCATCTCCACGCCGCGCCCTTTCAGCCAGGCCGTGACGAAGTCGAGCGTGTCGGTGTCCAGCACCAGTTCGTCGCCGAAATAACCGCAGAGCACCTTTTTGGTGATGTCGTCCTTGGTCGGTCCCAGACCGCCGGTCACGATGACGGCATCGACCCGGGCGAAAGCCTCTTCCACGGCCTGGAGAATGTCCGGACCGTTGTCGCCGACCACTACGGTCCGGTCAACGTAAAACCCGTTCTTGAGCAACAGGCTGCTCATGAAAGCCGCGTTGCTGTTGATGACCTGCCCGATGAGCAGTTCGTCGCCTATGTTGATGATTCTGACGTTCATGGACGGTAATATTGATAGAAAAGGGCTATGGATTCCATTCCGGCAAACAACTGACGGAGCAGGAAACTCTCGTTGGGGGAATGGATGGTGTCGCGCTCCAGGCCGAAGCCCATCAGGAGCGGGTCGATGCCCAGGATTTTCTGTACCTCGGCCAGCACGGGTATGCTGCCGCCGCCCCGTGAGGGCACCGGCTCGATGCCGTAGACCTCCGCCATGGCCCGTGAAGCCGCTTGGTAGGCCGCCGAAGTGATGGGAATCAGGAATCCGTCGCCCCCTTCCGAGGCCTTCACCTCCACCTTCACGGTAGGCGGCGCGATCGATTTGAAGTATTCGGAGAATTTCGCCGTGATGTCGGCGCTGCGCTGGTTCGGCACCAGCCGCATCGAAATCTTGGCATGGGCTTCGGAAGGAAGCACCGTCTTGGCGCCCTGGCCGGTATAGCCGCCCCAGATGCCGCAGACGTCCAGACAAGGCCGGATGCCGGTCCGTTCCATCGTGGTATAGCCTTTTTCCCCTTTGACCTCGGCGATGTCGAGAAAGCTTTTGTATTCGTCCATGTCGAAAGGCGCCCTGGCGAGCATGGCCCGGTCGGCGGCGGAGAGTTCCACCACCTCGTCGTAGAAACCGGGCACCGTGATGCGGCCGTCCTCATCGATGAGCGACGAAATCATCTCGCACAGCGTGTTGATGGGATTGGCCACCGCACCGCCGTAATGACCCGAATGCAGGTCTTTGTTCGGCCCGGTCAGCTTCACTTCCAGATAAGCCAGACCCCTCATTCCGCAATTGATGGAGGGCACCTTGTCGGAGATCATCGTCGTGTCGGAAACCAGGCAGATGTCGGCCTTGAGCCGCTCCCGGTTTTCGCTGATCCAGGCCGGGAGCGAAGCGCTGCCGGTTTCTTCTTCGCCCTCGAACATGAACTTCACGTTGTGTCGGAGCAAGCCGTTGCTGAGCAGATATTCGAAGGCCTTGATGTGCATGAAGAGCTGACCCTTGTCGTCGTTGGCCCCACGGGCATAAATCGCCCCGTCGCGGATGACCGGAGAGAAGGGGTCGGTCAGCCATTTCTTGAGCGGTTCGACCGGCTGCACGTCGTAATGGCCGTAGACCAGGACGGTTTTGAACGACGGATCAAGTATTTTTTCGCCGTAAACCACGGGGTTGCCGGCCGTCGGACAGACCTCGGATGAGTCGGCGCCAGCCTCTGTCAGCAATTCCTTCAATCGCAGCGCACAACGCATCATATCGGGTTTATGGGCTTCCTTCGCACTGATGGAAGGGATGCGGAGCAGGGAGAAAAGTTCCTCGAAAAAGCGTTCTTTGTGGGCGTCGATGTAGGCTTTCATAGGGCTTTGGGTAACGTGTGAAAAGGCGTCGGTTATTTCATGAAGACGAAATAAACCGCGGCGATGAGACAGCCGAAGGCGGCCAGATGGTTCCAGTGAAGGGTTTCACCATTGAAGAAGACCGTGGTGAAGACGGTGAAGATGATCAGGGTGATGCACTCTTGAATCACCTTGAGCTGCATCAGGGTGAAAGGGCCTCCGTTGCCGGCATAGCCGATGCGGTTGGCCGGCACCTGAAGCAGGTATTCAGGCAGGGCCAGACACCACGACAGAAGGATGACGGCCAGCAGGGGCCAGTTGTCAATGACCTTCATCGATTGGAGTTTGATGTGCCCGTACCAGGCAAACGTCATGAAAATGTTGGCCACAACGAGCATGGCGATGGAAGAGAGTCCTTTCAACATGAGGCTGGAGTATGTATGAATTATTTTTTGGCGGCTTTACGGGCCATCCGCTCCGCCTTGCGGGCTTGACGGCGGGCCTGCTTGGCCTCCCGGCGCAACTGCTTTTCGGCCAGACGATGCTCCTTTTTCAGACGGCGCTGCGACCTGCGCTTCTCACGCGCGATGATGCGTTCGCGGCGCTTCTTTTCGCGCTCCTTGCGCCGCTCTTCGCTCTTGGAGAGAATCGACGGGAAACTGAAGCGGAAGGGGGTCTCGGGAATGGCGTCGAAAGCTATGTCGGAAACATTCTGCCTGAGCAAGCCCGAAGGCTGGTCATCCGGTTTCCGGTTCTTGCCGTAGATTTCGTCGATGACGTCGGCGTAATATTTGTAGAGCACGGCCCGCTTGAGCTTGAGGGTGGGCGAGAGGAAGTTGTTCTGCTGCGACCACTCGTCGGAAACCAGGCGGAAACGCTTGATGTTTTCGTGGGGTGCGAGATGCTTGTTGAAATCGTCAACGATGCCTCGGAACAGGTCATAGACCCGGTCGTCGTGAATGAGTTCGTCGTAGCCGCCGCATTCGATGCGGTTTTTGGCCGCCCAGGCCTGAAGGGTCTGGAAGTTGGGGAGAATCAGCGCGGAGGCGAATTTTTCATTCTCGCCGATGACCATCACCTGTTCGATGAAATTCGATTCCTTGAGCTTGTTTTCAATGAGTTGGGGCGCTATGTATTTGCCCGCTGACAGTTTGAAAATCTCTTTTTTCCGGTCGGTGATCTTGAGGAAATGGTCGTCGACCCATTCGCCGATGTCACCCGTATGGAGCCAGCCGTCGGCGTCGATGACCTCGCGGGTGTAGGCTTCGTCCTTGTAGTAGCCCAGCATGACGTGCGGACCGCGGGTCAAGATTTCCCCTTCGTCGGAAAAACGGACCTCCACGCCTTCCATGACCGGACCGACCGTGCCGATTTTCACATCGTTGGTGTGGGGGCTGTTGACGGCGATGACGGGGGAGGTTTCGGTCATGCCGTAGCCTTCGTAAACGCACAGACCGGCCGCCGAAAAGAGCCTGACGATGCGGGGCTGAAGGGCTGAACCGCCGCTGACGATGGTCAGCCGGTGACCGCCGAATTTCTGGCGCCACTTGCTGTAAACCAAATAGTCGTAAAGCGGATGCATCAACTTGAAGAAGATGCTCTGGCGCTGCCAGTCGAAGCGGGAACCGTGGTCGATGGCGGCCTGGTAAAGGCGGCGGGCAAAGGAAGGCATATCGTGGGCGGCTCCGACGAGTTTGCCGTAAATGACTTCGAGCACCCTGGGCACCACGCAGAAACCGTCGCCGTGAATCTCGGCCATGTTGCTCTGGACCGCTGTCACGCTTTCGGCGTAATAGACACCGGCACCCAGATAGAGGTACTCGTAGACCATGCTCCGCTCGAAAATATGGTTCAGCGGCAGGAAACTCAGCGCACGCGAATGTTCGTTGATGTTCTGGGCGTGGGCGTGGCCGATGAAGTTGAAAATCAGGTTACGGTGGGAGAGCATCACGCCTTTGGAGTCGCCGGTGGTGCCGGAGGTGTAGACCAAAGTGAACAGGTCATCGGCTTGGATGGAAGCCTTGATTTCCTCGACGACGCTTTCCAGCACCTCTTTTTTCGCGATGCCGACCCGGATGAGTTCCGAGAGGTTGCGATGGCCGGAAATGACGTCGATGGTGAAGAGCAGGGGAGGGGTCTCCATTTTTTCCAGGGCCGGCTGCACCCGCCGGAGAATGGCCGCGTTGCCCACAAAGAGATACTTGGCCTCGCTGTGGGTGAAAATCTGTACATATTGGTCGGCATTGAGGGTGGGGTAGACCGGCACGTGGACGGCACCCAGCATGGCTACGGCCATATCCAGGAAATTCCATTCCGGACGGGAATTGGCCACGGTCAGCACCTTGTCGCCGCGACGCACCCCCAGGTCATGCAGACCGTAGGCCAGCAGGTGCGCATACTTGTAAAAGTCGGCTGAACTGTAACGCTGCCAGGCACCGTTGTGCTTGCAGGCCAGGGCGTCTTCTCTCGGATAAAACCTGACCATCCAGTCGAGCAGGTCGAATATCCGCTTTATTTCCATTGGGTTTTCCATCGCTGTCGCAAGTTGGGAACCAAGCGATTTCTTAAGACCGCCCGGTTCAACTGACTGCAAAAATACGCAGAATTCCTTATCTTTGCCCGCGCTTATCAAAAATTCTGATCATGGCTCTTCAATGCGGTATCATCGGTCTGCCCAACGTCGGCAAATCCACTCTTTTCAACTGTCTGTCGAATACGAAAGCCCAGGCGGCCAATTTCCCCTTCTGCACCATCGAACCCAACGTGGGCGTGATCAACGTGCCCGATGAAAGGCTCAACGTGCTGGCCGGATTGGTCCATCCGGGGCGCATCGTACCGGCTACGGTGGAAATCGTCGACATCGCCGGTCTGGTCAAAGGGGCCAGCAAAGGCGAGGGGCTGGGCAACAAATTCCTGGCCAACATCCGCGAATGCGACGCCATCATCCACGTGCTCCGCTGCTTCGACGACGAAAACGTGACCCACGTAGACGGCAGCGTCGACCCCGTCCGCGACAAGGAAATCATCGACACCGAACTCCAGCTCAAAGACCTTGAAACCATCGATGCCCGCATCGGAAAAGTGCAGAAACAGGCCCAGGTAGGCAGCGACAAGCAGGCGAAAGTCGTCTACGAAGTCCTGTTGAAATACAAAAACGCGCTGGAGCAGGGCAAGTCGGCCCGCACGGTCACGCTCGACAACAAAGACGAAGAAAAGGCCGCCCACGACCTCTTCCTGCTCACCGCCAAGCCCGTGATGTATGTCTGCAACGTCGACGAGGCCTCCGCTTTGAAAGGCAACGCCTATGTTGACGCTGTCCGGGAGGCCATCCGCGACGAAAACGCCGAACTGATGGTCGTGGCCGCCAAAATCGAATCGGACATCGCCGAATTCGAAGACGCCGAAGAACGCGATATGTTCCTTCAAGAACTCGGATTGGCCGAATCGGGCGTGAACCGGATCATCAAGTCGGCCTATAAACTGCTTAATCTCAGCACGTTCATCACGGCCGGACCGATGGAAGTCAAGGCTTGGACCTACCGCTCGGGCAGCAAGGCGCCCGTCTGCGCCGGCGTCATCCACACCGACTTTGAAAAAGGTTTCATCCGCGCCGAAGTCATCAAATACGACGACTACGTGGCCTTAGGCTCCGAACAGGCGGTCAAGGAGGCCGGAAAAATGTATGTGGAAGGCAAGGAATACGTCGTTGAAGACGGCGACATCATGCATTTCCGCTTCAACGTCTGACGCGTCCACGGGTCATTTCCCGTTGATGATTTTCTTGATGTCGTTGAGTTTGTTGAGCGCCTCGATGGGCGTGAGGTTGTTCACGTCGAGGTTTTTGAGTTCATCCCTGATGTGAGAGAGCACGGGGTCGTCCAATTGGAAGAAACTGAGCTGAAGACCTTCCCTGAGAGAGGCCAGTTCGCCGACGGGTTTGGCTTCGAGTCCTTTCTTGTCGCCGTTGTTGCGCTCGAACTCCTCGAGAATCTGATTGGCCCGGTTGACGATGCTCTGCGGCATGCCGGCCATCTTGGCCACGTGGATGCCGAAGCTGTGTTCGCTGCCGCCACGGACCAACTTTCTGAGGAACAAGACCTTGTTTCCTTCTTCCTTGACGGCTATGTGGTAATTTTTGATGCGGCTGAACGACTTCTCCATCTCGTTGAGTTCGTGGTAGTGGGTGGCGAAGAGCGTTTTGGCGTGGCATTTGGGGTGTTCGTGAATATACTCCACGATGGCCCAGGCAATGGAAATGCCGTCGTATGTGCTCGTGCCGCGACCGAGCTCATCGAAGAGCACCAGGCTGCGGGGCGACAGGTTGTTGAGGATGTCGGCCGCCTCGGTCATCTCCACCATGAAGGTCGACTCGCCCAGAGAGATGTTGTCGGAAGCGCCTACGCGGGTGAACACCTTGTCGACCAAGCCTATCAAGGCCGATTCAGCCGGCACGAAACAACCCGTCTGCGCCAGGATGACGATGAGGGCCGTCTGCCGGATGAGGGCCGATTTACCGGCCATGTTCGGGCCCGTGATCATCAGAATCTGATTGCCTTTGCTGTCAAGGTAAACGTCGTTGGAAATGTAGGGTTCGCCGTCGGGGAGCTGCTTTTCGATGACCGGATGGCGGCCGGCTTTGATGTCGATGACATCGCCGTCGTTGACCAGAGGACGGAAATAGCGGTTTTCTTCCGACACGTCCGCGAACGAAAGCAGGCAGTCCAGCCGGGCAATGGCCGTGGCGTTCTTTTGGATGAGGTGGGTATAGGAGGCCAGGTCTCTGACCAAAGCATTGAACAGGTCGCTCTCTATGATGGCCATTTTTTCTTCGGCGCCGAGAATTTTCTCTTCGTACTCCTTCAGCTCCGGCGTGATGTAACGTTCGGCACTGACCAGGGTCTGTTTGCGGATCCATTCCTGCGGCACCCGGTCTTTGTACATGTTCCTGACTTCGATGTAATAGCCGAAAACGTTGTTGTAGCTGATTTTGAGGCTGTTGATGCCTGTCTTGGCTATCTCGCGCTCCTGTACCTGCATCAGGTAATCCTTGCCCGCCGAAGACAGGCGCCGCAGCTCGTCGAGTTCAGCGTTGAAACCTTCCCGGATGACTGAACCCTTGCTCAGGGCCAACGGCGGTGAGTCGACCAGTTCCTGCGCTATGCGCCGGCAGATTTCTTCGCAGGGCTCCAGTTCGCGCAGCAGGCCCAACATATCGGCCGAAGTTTCGTCTTCCGTCAGATTTTCGGCCAAGGCCTTTATTCTGGCCACCGCAAAGAGGGAATTCTTCAGGTAGACCACGTCACGGGGCGAAACCCGTCCCACTGAGACTTTGGAAACAATGCGTTCCAGGTCGCCTATATCGGCGATTTCGCGGGTGATGTCGGCCCTGAGGACGCTGTTGCGGTAGAAATATTCTACGATGTTCTGACGCTTGACGATGCTTCCGACGTCTTTCAAGGGGAAAAGCACCCAGCGGCGCAACAAGCGGGCACCCATGGGGGTATGGGTACGGTCGAGGATGTCGAGCAGGCTCTTGCCGCCTTCGTTCATGGTCTGGCTGAGTTCCAGAGAACGTATGGTGTAACGGTCAAGACGGACGAAATGCTCTTCTTCTATGTGCGAAAGGGTCTGGATATGGGCCAGGTGGGTGTGCTCGGTCATATCCATATAATAAAGCACGGCTCCGCTGGCGATGACGGCCAGCGGCAGTTTCTGCAAACCGAAGCCTTTCAGCGTTTTGGCCTGGAAATGTTTCATCAGCCGCCCGGTGGCCGAATCTTCGGTGAAAATCCAGTCTTCCAGCTCATAGCGGGCGCCGGAAAAATGAAATTCCGACTGCACCTGGCTGCGTTTGGAGCGCTCATAAATCAATTCGCGGGGTTGGAAAGAACTGATGAGTTTGTCTACGTATTCAAAGCTGCCTTCAGCCGTCAGATATTCACCCGTCGAGATATCGAGAAAAGAGACTCCGGCATGGCTTTTTTCCATATGGACAGCCGCCAGAAAATTGTTTTCACACGAAGTGAGGATGGCGTCGTTGGTCGAAACGCCGGGCGTGACCAGTTCGGTCACTCCGCGCTTGACCAGGGTCTTGGTCTTTTTCGGATCTTCCAGCTGGTCGCAAATGGCCACCCGCTTGCCGGCACGGACCAATTTGGGCAGGAAAGTGTCGATAGCATGATAAGGAAAACCGGCCATGGCTATCTGACCTTTCGGACCGTTCGACTTGTGTGTCACGGCCAGACTCAGAATGGCTGCTTCTTCCAAGGCATCGTCGCCGTAGGTTTCATAAAAGTCACCTACCCGGAAAAGCAACATCGTGTCGGGATATTTTTTCTTGACGTCGAAATATTGCTGTATCAGCGGCGAATCGGTTATTTCCTTAGCCATAAAGGTTCTGTAATGATTGTTCACAAAGGTACCTCAAATCTTCAAAATCCACCCGCCGATTGTTGATAAATTGTTCACAATTTTTCCTTGGAAATTCCGGAAAACCTTTCCCTATGCAACTTTTCCTTCTGTCAAAATTTTCCGAGCGGAACTTGTCATTTTTTTATCGACATGATTCATCGGCTTGTCAACATCCGAACCTTATCAACACTGGATTTCACGGGTGACCTGTGAAATGTTCACAAAATACATAAATGATTGATTTTACGAGTGTTTTAACTGTTGATAAGTTGTTGACAACCCGTTTTTGATGTTCACAGGGAAAAACCTGAGGTGCATTTACGAAGGTTGTCAACAATATTGACAGCCTATTATCATCATATAGGTTTTAAGATTTAAAAAAAGAAGAAATGATTATGGAATGTCAATTGTTGACAACTTTCCCGGGGGGGGTAAGAGTCAATGGGCTTCCAGCCAGTTTTGGCCGGTTCCGATATCGGCTTTGAGCGGAATGGAAAATTCGCTGAAATCTTCCATGTTTTTCCTGATCAGGGCCATGACCTGTTCTTTTTCTTCTTCCGGAACAATGAAGTTCAGTTCGTCGTGCACCTGAAGAATCATTTTGGTCTTCAGATGTTGTTCTTTCAGCGCACGGAAAATTTTAACCATCGCTATTTTGATGATGTCGGCAGCCGTCCCTTGAACGGGTGCGTTGATGGCATTTCTTTCGGCATAGCCTCTGACGATGGCGTTGTGTGAAACGATGTCGGGGAGATATCTTTTTCTGTGCCAGAAGGTTTCCACATAGCCGTTTTCCTGTGCCCGCCTGATGCTTTCATCCATGAATTCTTTGATTCGGTGGTATGTGGTGAAATATTCTTCTATCAGACTTTTGGCCTCCGTTCTCGATACTTCCATCCTTTCAGCCAGTCCGAAGGTTGAGATGCCGTAGATGATGCCGAAATTGGCTGTTTTCGCCTTTCTTCTCATGTCTGCAGTCACCTCTTCCATACGTACTTTGTAAATTTTAGCTGCCGTCGCTTTATGAACGTCTTCGTCGTGTTGGAAGGCTTCTTTCATCTCTTGATCACCGCTCAATTCCGCCATGATCCGAAGTTCTATCTGCGAATAGTCGGCAGATATGAATACATTCCCTTCACCTGCCTTGAAAACTTTTCTCATTTCTTTGCCCATTTCATCTCTGACGGGAATGTTTTGCAGGTTGGGATTGCTTGAACTCAACCTTCCGGTCGAGGTGACGGTCTGATTGAACGAGGTGTGAATTTTTCCCGTTTCTTGATTGATCCAATTGGGAAATGCATCCACATAAGTACCCAGAAGTTTTTTGATTCCTCTGTAGTACAATATTTTATCAACAATCGGATATTTGTCTTTGAGTGACTGGAGCACTTCTTCTGATGTAGAAAATTGTTTGGATACTTTCGTCTTCTTCAATTTTTTGTCCTTGCCGTCACTTCCGATTTGAAGTTTATTGAATAGAATCTCGCCTACCTGTTTGCTGGAATTGATGTTGAAAGTCTCTCCTGCCAAATCATAAATTTCTTTTTCCGCCGCATTCATTTTAGCGGTCAATTCAACGGAATAATTTTCCAACGATTTCAAATCGATTTCTACGCCGGTCATTTCCATTTCGGCCAAAACCGAAATCAACGGAAATTCCACTTCATACAAAAGGAAGTCCAGATTTTCTTCCGTTATCTGTTTTCGGAGGATGGATTCAATTTCTTTCAGGCATTCAGGATATTTTTCTTCATTACCTTCATAGCCGGTATAAATTTTAGCCAATAAAGGCAGTGAATGGTTTTGCTCGCTTTGCAATAAATAATGAGCCACCATCACATCGAAAATTTCTCCTTTCCATTCAATGCCGGATTTTTCGAGCGCCAAAATCATTTTTTTGACATCGTGTCCGACTTTCTCAATTTTGTCATTTGAGAAAATTTCTTTCAGCGTTTCGATTTTCTCTTTTTCCGATCCTCCGTTTTCTTTCAAAGGAATAAAGAACTTCTTTTCTCCGACAAGCAGATAAATTTTTTCAAGTTCACTTTGATTTTTCTCGTTTTTGATGAATTCAGCGTAAAACCAGCATTTTTTCCGTGCATTGATTTCCGCCGATAATTCGTCTTTAATTGCTTGAGAATCAACAATCTTATAATTTATATCTCCTTCATTATCCCCTTTGAGATTCCCGTGAATTTCTTCATCTGAGCATCTGTCCGTGTTTTTTTCAGTCTCAGAGGCTAATGAACTGAACAAATCAAGCTGAAGATTTTCTTTTTCCTCTTTTCTTTTAGTGAGATTTTTTTTGACCGACTCATTGGGGAAGTTTTCCTTTTTATTTGTGCTTGAAAAATTTGAAGCCGTGCTTTTCATTTCACCCGTCGCATCAATTTGCATTTTCAGTTTCGATGCCCAGGAATGAAATTCCAATCGCTCAAACAAAGGCAATACTTTTTTGCGGTCGCACACTACCCTTCTCAATTCTTCTTCTTTGAAATCGATGGGAACATCACGCCTGATGGTCGCCAGAAATTTGGAGAACTTTATCTGTTCTTTGTTGTTTTCAATTTTCTCCTTGATGGCTCCTTTCAGTTGGTCCGTATGTTCCATCAAATTTTCAACATTGCCGAATTGGGCCAGCAATTTTTGTGCATAAACTTTTCCGATGCCGGGACAACCCGGAATGTTGTCGGAAGCATCGCCCATCAGACTGAGCAAGTCGACTACCTGGGCCGTATGGTTGAGACCATATTTTTCGCAGACCTGCTGTGGCCCCAGTACCTCGAATCCGCCTACACCGTATATTGGTTTGTATATCAGTGATTTTTCTGTAACCAGCTGGCCATAATCCTTGTCCGGCGTCATCATATAGACCGTGAACCCTTCTTTTTCTGCCAGAGAGGCCATGGTTCCGATGACATCGTCAGCTTCGAAACCTTCCACTTCCAGAACGGGAATTTCGTATGCGTTCAGTATTTCTTTGATCAGCGGAACCGACCATCGGATGACTTCCGGGGTTTCTTCACGTTGGGCTTTGTATTGTTCGTAGGCTTCGTGACGGAAGGTTTTTCCGTGCGGATCGAAGGCTACGGCCAGATGCGTTGGGTTTTCATGACGCAACACCTCTTCCAAAGTATTGAAGAACCCGAAGATGGCAGAAGTGTTTTCCCCTTTTGAATTGATTCGAGGATTCTTGATGAAAGCGTAATAAGAGCGGTAAATCAAGGCGTATGCATCGATGAGGAAGAGTGTTTTCGGGGTCTCCATGCTGAATGTTTATTTAATTATTCAAAATTACCCATTTTGCATGTCCATGCCAAATTTTTCATCTATTTTTGTATCGACTATCACCATTGAAGCATGCTTGAATACATCAGAAAGCCCATTCAGAAGGAATATGAATCATACGCAAGGGTTCTTTCCGACACTTTTTCGCGAAATCATGGAAACGTTGCGCTCAATGCCATATCCGACTATCTGAAAACTTCTTCCGGGAAGTCGCTCCGTCCGACCCTGGTCTTGCTCTCTTCAAAGCTCTTCGGTCCGGTCAGTCAGGAGGCGCTTTATACGGCTGCCGCCCTTGAGTTGCTTCATATTTCATCTTTGCTTCATGATGACGTGGTTGATGAAAGTGACCGCCGCCGCTCCCGTCCTACGGTCAATGAACTTTGGGGCAATAAATCAGCGATTTTGGTCGGTGATTTTTATCTGACGGAGTCGCTCAGTTTGTGTACGCAGACCCGAAACATGGAAATCATCAACCGAATGGGTAAGATAGGAGCGGAATTGGCCCGAGGTGAGCTTGTCCAACTGGATCGTTCGAAAGATTTTTCCGCCGACGAGAAAACTTATTACGACATCATCGAACACAAGACAGCTTCACTTTTTTCTTTTGCCTCCTCAGCCGGTGCCGTGCTCTCGTCGTCCTCTCCGGAGCGCATCGATGCGCTGACCCGTTACGGCCGTTGTCTGGGCATGATTTTCCAGATCAAAGACGATATATTCGATTATACATCTTCGCCCGAAGTCGGCAAACCCTTAGGCAGTGATCTTTTGGAAGGAAAACTGACGCTTCCGCTCATTTACGCTTTGAATCAGGCTTCTGAAGAAGAAAAGAAATCGCTGCCGGCTCTGTCTTTCCAGACCATTACGCCTACTCAAGTAGATATATTGTATGATTTTGCCATCCGCAAAGGGGGCATCAATTATGCTGAAAACGTCATGGACCGCTTCCGCGAAGAAGGTGTCAGCTGCCTGTCTTGTTTTCCCGATTCAGAGGTGAAGGAAGCTTTGACGGCCTGTCTTGATTTTGCCTTTTCACGGACGCGTTGACCCTGAGCATTCAATAATTTCTGTTTTTGGAATCTATCCAGATGGTCACAGGGCCATCATTGCAGAGTTGAACTTTCATATCAGCTCCGAATCTTCCTGTCTGCACTTTTTTCCCGCTCATAGATTCCACTTCCCGACAAAAGGCTTCATAAAGCGGAATACTGATTTCCGCCTTGGCGGCGCGTATGTATGAGGGCCGGTTGCCTTTGGCCGTTGCGGCATACAGCGTGAATTGGCTGACGATGAGTATTTCTCCGTCAACGTCGGTCACAGAGCGGTTCATTACGCCGTTTACGTCGTTGAAAATGCGCAGTTGAACCGCCTTTTTAGCCAACCACTGCACGTCTTCCATCGTATCGGCTTCTTCCACGCCGACCAATATCAAAAGCCCTTGTCCGATGGCTCCTACGGTTTCGCCTTTTATGCTGACGCCGGCCTCACTTACCCGTTGAATCAATATTCTCATATGGGTGAAAATGCTTATAAATGATTTTACTTTTCGATGTACCGATGACTTCTTTCAAGGAATCAAAATCGGCTTCTTTGATTTTTTTGACGCTCTTGAATCGGTTCAAAAGTTCCTTTTTTGTTTTTTCTCCGATGCCTTCAATCTCATCGAGTTCTGATTTTATTTGACTTTTGCTGCGGAGTTTTCTGTGGAAAGTTATTCCGAACCGGTGTGCTTCGTCTCTGAGCTGTTGTATCAATTTCAGACTTTCTGAGTCCTTGTTCAGATAAAGCGGAACAGCGTCGTGCGGGAAATATATTTCCTCCAATTTTTCAGCTATGCCGATCAGCTTGACGTCGTTCATTTTTCTTTTGGCGCTTTCTTTTTCCTCATTGTTCCACGTGGAAAATGCTTCATTTTCCGTCAGGCAGGATAGGGCATGAACCGCCGAAGAAAGTTGTCCCTTGCCGCCGTCGACGATGATCAGCTGGGGTAAGTCCTCGTTTTCCGTCAGCAATCGGACATAACGCCGGGTCAAAATTTCTTCCATCGAAGCGAAATCGTTTGCGCCCGTCACGGTCTTGATTTTGAAATGACGGTAGTCTTTTTTGGAGGGTTTCCCCATCTTGAAAACCACACATGCAGCCACCGGGTTTGTCCCTTGAATGTTGGAGTTGTCGAAACATTCTATGTGAACGGGCAGCTCCTTCATCTGCAAATCATTTTTCAGCTGCGTCAGAATGCGTACGCTCCGTTGCTCAGGATTGAGTTTTTCCTCTTGTTTGAGCAGGTCGAGTTTGTATTGTCTGACGTTTTTTTCGGCCAAATCGAGCAGCTTGCGCCGGTCTCCGCGCTGGGGCACCACATATTCCGTATCCTCCTCCTTCAGGTCGGGAATGAACGGAACGATGATCGTTTTGCTGTTGCTTTTAAAGCGTTGACGCAATTCGTAGACAGCGGTCGAGAGAATGCTTTCTTTTTCCTCCTCTATGCGCTTGCGATATTCCAAAGTATAGGCCTGAACCACGCAACCGTTGACGATGTTCAGGAAATTTATGTAGGCCGCTTTCTCGCTCTCGTCGTAGGCGAATACGTCTACCTTGCTGATGTTGGAATTGACGATGTATGATTTGCTTCTGTAGTTTTCAATCAGCTCAAGCTTTTCTTTTACCTCTTGTGCCTGTTCGAATTCCAGGCGTTCGGCATATGCCCTCATCTCGCTCTTGAGGTGCTCCTCAATCATGTGAATGTTACCCTTGAGAATTTCACGGATTTGAGCGATGTTTTCATCGTATTCTTCTTTCGTCTGGTAACCTTCGCACGCTCCTTTGCACTTCTTGATATGGTAATCGAGGCAGACTTTGTAGTTCCCTTTCCGGATGTCTTCCTCGTTCATCGACAGCTTGCACGAGCGGAGCGGGAAGAGTTTTTTGATCAGGTCGAGCAGGGTATTGACCACCGCCACATTGCTGTAAGGTCCGAAGTATTCCGAGCCGTCGCGGATGATCTTTCGGGTCATCATCACTCGCGGAAAATGCTCTTTCCTGATGCAGATGCTCGGATAGGTTTTGTCGTCTTTGAGCAGGATGTTGTAGCGGGGTTGATGCTTCTTGATGAGGTTGTTTTCCAGCAGAAACGCATCGGTCTCGTTGTCGACCACCGTGTAGCGGATGTCTCTTATCTTCCTGACGAGGATTCTGGTTTTGGGAGAATCGTCGTGGGTTTTATTGAAATAGGAGTGGACCCTGCGGCGCAGATTCTTGGCCTTTCCGACGTAAATGATGGTGCCGTTTTCGTCGAAATACTGATATACTCCCGGGTTCTCGGGAATCCTTTCCAGGATTTTTTCCAAGTATGGATTCTCGCTTAACATGCTGATTCAGTAAACTTTTTCAAGAATGTTTCCCGTGGAACATTTCAGATTCGGAAAAATCGCAGTTGCTCATCATCGGCCGAGAAGCACCAGCAACACGCTGATGTCGCTGGGTGAGACACCGGGAATGCGACTGGCCTGACCCAGGGTTTCGGGGTCGATGCGCGAGAGTTTCTGGCGGGCTTCGAACGAGAGCGACTGGAGGTTCTGATAGTCGAATTTGCCCGCTATGCGGATGTTGTCGAGCCGTTGGATTTTGTCGGCCTGCTGTTGTTCGCGCTCTATGTAGCCTTGATATTTTATCTTGATTTCGGCGGCTTCGATCATTTCTTCCCGGCGGTTGGGCAGCTGGTCGAGTGCCCGTTTCAAGGCGGGAATCCGCTCTTTGAGCGTGTCGATGTCAAGCTGCGGCCTCAGCAACAAATTGCTCAGACGCGTTCCTTGTTCCAGCGGCGTCGTACCGAGTTCCTCCAGCGCGTCGTTGATGTATTTGGCCTTGACGGCATAATTGTCGCAGAAATCAATCAGACCCGTCACGGCCGCTTCCTTTTCCTTCCAAAGGTCGAAGCGCTCTTTCGTAGCCAGTCCCAGGCGGTATGATTTTTCAGTCAGGCGGGCATCAGCATCGTCCTGACGGAGCAGTATGCGGTATTCCGCGCGGGAGGTAAACATCCGATAAGGTTCATCGACGCCCTTGTTGATGAGGTCGTCAATGAGTACGCCGATGTATGATTCGTCGCGCGACAGGGTGAATTCACCGCCGTCATGGGTATGGAGGTGGGCATTGATGCCGGCCATGATGCCTTGTCCGGCGGCTTCTTCGTAACCTGTGGTGCCGTTGATCTGACCGGCGAAGAACAGGCCGGGCACGAGCTTGGTTTCCAGCGTGGCCTTGAGTTGCGTCGGGTCGAAATAATCGTATTCGATGGCGTAGCCCGGGCGGTATATCTGCACGTCGCGGAAGCAGGGTATTTTCTGCAACGCGCGCAGTTGGGTGTCGAGGGGGAGGGAAGAGGAAAAGCCGTTCAGGTAGAGTTCCTGGGAACTTTCTCCTTCGGGTTCAAGGAAGAGCTGATGTTGGTCCTTGTCGGCGAAATTGACGATTTTGGTCTCGATGCTGGGGCAATAGCGCGGTCCGATGCTCTTGATTTGTCCGTTGTAGAGCGGCGATTCGGCCAGGTCGTTGCGCAGCACTTCGTGCACTTCGGGGTTGGTGAAGCATATCCAGCAGGGCCTTTGTTTGAGGGGCCGGGGCTTGAAGTCAAGGTAGGAAAATTTGTGGAAATCGTCCTCGCCGGGCTGCACGCTCATCTCCTCGAAATGGACGCTGCGGGCATCGATTCTCACCGGCGTGCCCGTCTTCATGCGTCCGGTAGTGAAGCCCAGACTTTGAAGCTGTTCGGTCAGTCCGTAGCTGGCCGGTTCGGAAATCCGTCCGCCTTTGATTTGTGTGCGGCCTATGTGGATCAGTCCGTTGAGGAAAGTTCCGTTGGTCAGGATGACCGACCGCGCGCTGAAATGGACGCCCATGGCCGTGACCACGCCGCTGACGTGTCCTTCGCGGTCGATGTCCAGGCCGGTCACCGTGTCTTGCCAAATATTCAGATGGGGAATGTTTTCCAGCACATATCGCCATTGCAGGATGAATTTCTGACGGTCGCTCTGTGAGCGCGGGCTCCACATGGCCGGCCCTTTCGAGCGGTTGAGCATGCGGAATTGAATGGCCGTCAGGTCGGTGACGATGCCCATCTGGCCGCCCAGCGCGTCGATTTCGCGGACAATCTGTCCCTTGGCAATGCCGCCCACGGCCGGATTGCAGCTCATTTGCGCAATCTTGTTCATGTCCATGGTGATGAGCAGGGTTCTCGAGCCCAGATTGGCGGCGGCAGCGGCGGCTTCGCAGCCTGCATGTCCGGCTCCCGCCACGATAACATCATAATCGAACCTCATGTGCCAAATGCTTTAAATCAAATCCAATGGTCTGATATCCAGAGCTTTCTGTTCTCGAGCCCTCATATTTTGCGCGTCTTCGGGTGTTTTGTCTTTGAATCCGCAGAGGTGGAGCACACCGTGGGCGATGACCCGGAGCAGTTCCTCTTTCTCAAGGGTACCCAGTTGGCCGGCATTTGAAGAGACCGTGTCCAGACTGATGTAGATGTCGCCCGACACCCGGTCGCCCTGTGTGTAGTCGAAGGTGATGATGTCGGTGTAGTAATCGTGCTGCAGGAAGGAGAGGTTGACCTCAAGGATGCGGCGGTCGGAGCAGAAAATATAGTGGATGTTGCCCGGTTTTTTGCCGTGCGAAGCCACTACCCGGGGTATCCAGGTCCGGACGGCCTCAAGCTCCAAGGCGGGCATTTCGATATCTTCCGAAAGAAACTGAATCATGCTTTTCTCAGGCAAAGAAGTAATAAGCCACAAAGATGGCGGCGATCACACCGGCCAGGTCGGCCAGCAGACCGGCCCCGACGGCGTAACGGGTTTTCTTGATGCCCACGCTGCCGAAGTAGAGGGCGATGATGTAGAAAGTGGTGTCGGCGGCTCCCTGGAACAGACAAGAGAGGCGTCCGGCGAACGAGTCGGCGCCGAATTCTTTCATGGTTTCAATCATCATGGCCCGGGCGCCGCTGCCGCTGAGCGGTTTTATGAAGGCGGTGGGCAAAGCGTCGACGAAATCGGTGTTCAGACCCAGGCTGTGGAAACACCAGGCCAAGCCGTCGGTCAGGAAATTCAGGGCGCCGGAGGCTCTGAAAACCCCGATGCCCACCAGCATGGCCACCAGATAAGGTATGATTTTCACGCTGGTCGCAAAGCCCTTTTTGGCCCCTTCCACGAAGGCTTCGTAAACGTTGATTTTCCGAACGACGCCTCCTATCAAGAAGCTTATGATAATGCTGAATACCAAGCAATTGCCAATCAACCCCGTCACGCGGCCCACCTCGGCGCCGTCCATCGACGACAGCCAGAAGACCAACAGGGCTATGGCGGCGGCGATTCCGCCCAACCAGCCGATGACGGTGCGGTTGAACAAGTTGAGCCTTTGTTTGAAGCCGACAAAGAGAATGGCGGTGAGGGTGGAGACGAAGGTGGAAATGATGAGCGGCACGAAAATGTCGGTCGGATTGGCCGCCCCCATAATGGCCCGCTGCGCCATGATGGTCACCGGGATGATGGTCAGGCCCGACGTATTGAGCGCCAGGAACATGATTTGGGCATCGGAGGCGGTGTCTTTGTCAGGGTTGAGCGACTGGAGGCTCTGCATGGCCTTCAGGCCGATGGGCGTGGCGGCGTTGTCGAGTCCCAGCATATTGGCCGAAAAGTTCATGATGAGTTCGCCGTTGGCCGGGTGGTTGGCGGGAACGCCGGGGAAGAGTTTCGAGAAGAACGGTCCGACGATGCGTCCGGCCAGGCGGATGGCGCCGGCTTTCTCGCCGACGTTCATGATGCCCAGCCAAAGGGTCATGACGCCCGCCAGCGGCAGACAGATGTCCATGACGGAGCTCCTGGCCATGTCGAACATGGCGTTGATGCAGTTTTCGAACGACGAGAAATCGCCCATGAAGACCGCCTCAATCAAGGCCACGGCAAAGGCGATGACGAAAAATCCTATCCAGATATAATTCAGAACCATAGTATTGCAGTCGCTGTCGGTATCAAACGGCAAAGATAATACTTTTGCCGACTTGCGGCAATTCACCTTCGCGAGGGCCAAGAAAAAAGGCGCAGAGAAGAACTGCACGCACAAAAAGAGACCGGCCCGCAAGGGTCGGTCTCTGCATAGGTTTCAGTTATCTGAGCTTCAGAGCTGCATCAGGGGATCGACGTTGTTGCCGAGGTTGCGGTAGTTGACGTATTGGGTCGGATCGGTGCCGTTGATGAACTCTTCGATGTTGGTGTAGCCGTCGTTGTCGGCGTCGAGGGCGGCGTCGGAGGCATCCTTCGGATTCAGACCGTATTTCTTCTCCCAGCTGTCGGGCATGCCGTCCATATCGCTGTCTTTTTCCAGTTCCGATTTCTTGAAACCGTAGTCGGGATAACCGCCTACTTCGTCGATGCTTTTGATGATGCCGGTCGGGGTGTCGGTGATGCCCGTGCGGACGGCTTCGATGACGCGTGCGTCGACGGCATCGCGGCGGGGCAGGGTGGCGCCGGCATGGGTCAGAACCGATTCATAAGCTTCGGCAGCGGGTTGGAACGGGCTGACGGGCCATCCGGTGAACGGCGTATTGACGCGGGCCATTTCCGTATTGCCTTTCACACCTTTCCAGTTGTCGAGGGTGACTTCGTCGTTGCCGTCGAGGATGTTGCCGGCCACATACCATTTGCCGGTGCGATTCTCGGGATTGGAGGAGGTTTCATACCAGTCGCCGGCCGCCCAGGCGCTGCCCGGGGAATACATATGGCGGTTCTCCAGACGGATGAAGGTAGCGCGCATATTCTCGTTGGTGGCGGGACCGGGTTTGTAGTAGTTGTTGATGAAGTTGACCTGCGAAGTCTCGTCGCCGCCGTCGCAAGTGCGGTGACGCCAGTTGAAGGCCACGTTGTTGCGGTAGTCGAAGTCACCCGACATGCCGATGGACGGGTTGCGGGCCGTGTTGCAGGCGAAGAGGTTGTGGTGGAAGGTGCTGGGCATACCTCCCCAAGTGCCGCCGAAAGCGTGGCCGTGGGCGTCGAGGGCTTCCGAAGAGATGCACCACTGAATGGTGAGGTTCTTGGTCGGGTCTTTGATTTGGGTCTTGCCGTCGGCCGAGGGACGCATGTGGCGGTAGAGCGAGAGGTTCTCGTCCATGCCCCACGAGGTCGAGCAGTGGTCGACGATGATGTCGTGGTCGGGGTTGCCGCCGATGTTGTCGTCACCTTGGCCGCCTTCGGGGATGCCGCGACGGACGCGGATGTGGCGAATGATGACCTGATAAGTATCGATGCCGAGGGTTCCCTTCAGGCAGATGCCGTCGCCGGGCGCGGTCTGGCCGGCAATGGTGATGTAGGGATGAGAGATGCGGATGTCGGTTTCGAGTTCGATGAGGCCGGCCACCCGGAAGACCACGATGCGCGGACCTTCGGCTTCGGCGGCTTCGCGGAACGAACCTTCGCCGTGGTCGTTGAGGTTGGTCACGATATAAACCTTTCCTCCGCGACCGCCTTGCGTGAACATGCCGGCGCCCCAGGCACCCGGGAAGGCGGGGATGACTACTTCAGGCAGACGCATGGGATGTGGCGGATTCTGACCCATCACGGGCACTGCGTTGTTCTGAGCCTGCACACTCACGGTCAGAATCAGACTGAGGAGCGCCGTCCATCCGGCGCGGAGGATTGATTTTCTTGATTTCATTGCAATTGTTAATTTTCACACGCGGCTAAAGTAGGGATTATTTTTTCAACCTTACCGCGGGCCAGGCCCGACTTTAGGCAGATTTGTGTTTTATTTAAATCGATTCACCCTTTCCTTGCGGATATTAAGACATTTTTTGATTTCTCGGGTCAGTTGCGAATAAGGTCGGCTTTGATGATTTCCGGGTGGTCGGTGGCGAAGTTGATGCCTTGGCCTGTGAAGCCTTGGACGGCGGCGGGCACGAGGTCGTATCGGAGCTGGATTTCATCGCCATTGAGCATCCTGCCGGGTATCCACTCGCCGTCTTCATAGCGCCCTTCGAAGACCCGGCCCAGGACGGCCATGCCTTGACGGTCGGCCGTGCGGAATGACACGCGGATGTTGGCGCCGAGAAGCGTGAAAGAGTCTTCGTCGTCGGCGATGACGATGGCATAGCCGGCTTTGTCGACGTCATAAATGCCGCCCAAAAGGGTGGGCGCGCCGCCGTTGCGTCCGCCGCTCGACACCAGGTCGAAGCAGAGTTCCCAGTCGCCCATAAGCCGTTTGTCGCGGAAAATGATGGGCTTGCTCCCTTTCAGCCAGACGGCCGTGATGCGTCCTTCGGCCTGAGCTTCCAGCACTTGGTCGCTCATCGACCCTATGCAGCGGTAAAACTCATAGAAGGGTTGGTTGCGCTCCGCGTCGATCGAGGCATCCAAGCCGAAAGGCGAATAGCCGAATCCGCCCATCTCTCCGAAGGTGAAGGCGGCGTTGGCGGCTCCGAAGAGTCCGTCCTTCGACTCGGGCACGAATACGGGATTTCCGCCTCGGGCATACCGGCGTAAAATGTCGGGGTAGTCCGACAGGTATATGTCGGGCGAAAGGAAATCGATATGAGGAGCCGCCGCCCGCCAGATGTCGTGACATTGCGCCTGCGGTCCGCCCGACGGGTAGTCGCCCGGATGACGGTCGGAGGGTTGGACGATCCAGGCGTTGACGAACATCGGAAGGTCATATTGCGCTTTGCCGGCCGCGGCCACGGCGTCGACATAAGATGCGTAGTTCCACGCCATGAAATATTCATCGGCCGCGTCGCCCTCGCCGAACACCTCGCTCCAGGAACCTGAAGTCTTGCTGCCGGCCGCTTTCCAAACTTCGGCGGTTTCGTCCAGCAGCACGGAAGCGTGGGCTGAGAGGTATGACGTCAGCTCAGCAGGCACCTCAGAAGCGAATGCCGTGAGGGCGGCCTCACAGAAGTCGCGGGTGGAGCCGTGCAAGCCCACTTCGTTCTCGACCTGCATCATGATGACGGTGTGTTCCTCCGAATCGATGTCGCGGATATGGGCCATCGTCGCGGCGAAAGCCCGGGCATCGGCTTCGCGGGCCGCCTGACAGAGGGTAGAAAGGATGGGCAGTTGCACGCCGTCGGCCGTCTCGGCCGGGAAATAGCGTTCCGGCTGCTGCTTCATCCACATCGGCTGATAGGAACTGATGCCGTTTTTCCAGCTGCCGAACCAGATGAAGATCAGTTTCACGCCGCATTCGCGGGCCCCTTTGACCATATCGTCGACCGCCGTGAAGTCGTATCGGCTCTCCTCGGGTTCAATTTGTTCCCACGAAACGGAGCCGATGACGGTGTTGATGCCGGTGCCTTTGAGTTTTTCCCAAACGGGCGCCATATAAGCGCGGCTGGTCGACGAGGAATTTTTCAGTTCGCAGGCCAGGGCCAGGTAAGGCTTCCCGTCGACGATGAGTTGGGTGACTTGGCCCCGTTTTTCCAGATGAGGGGCGTTGTTGACGGCCGCATTTTGAGGCCCGGTGCTGCAGGCGCAAAGCCATGTCGCCGCCGCAAGCAAGAAGGTCAGGCGTTTCATAATAAGTTGATGTTTATCTTCCCGGCGCGAAGCCCGGCACGCTGACGGTCAGCGAATCGTTCAGGAAGGCATCCCAACGGACGTTTTCCACGTTCAGCCCGCGGACGTTTTCCACGTAATTTTCAAAACGGTGGAGCACCTCCACGTGAATGTTTTCCAGCTTGATGTTCTCGATGGGGAGGCGTTCGTCGCCGCGCAGTTCATAGACGGCGTCGGCGTGGGCGGCCGAGGCGTTGCGCACGGTGATGTTGCGGATTTGCGTGATTTTCGTCTCGAAGGTCGGGACGATGCTGCGCCACTGGTAGAGGATGTCGGTATCGATTTCGAAGACGCGGTACATGTTGGTGGCCGAAACGTTTTCGACCGTGATGTCTTCGATGACGCCGCCGCGGCGGTGGTTGGTCTTGATGTAAAAGAGGCGGTAGACCTGGTCGGAGGAGTGACAGTCGTGCATATACACCCTTTTCACGCCGCCCGAGAGCTCGCTGCCGATGCCCAGAAGGCAATGACCCTTGACGATTTCGCAATGGCGCACCACCACGTCCTCGGTGGGCATGCCCAGCGCCCAGCCGTCCTGGTTGCGGCCGGCCTTGAGCACTACGGCGTCGTCGCCCTGGTCGAAACGGCAGTTTTCCACGAGGATGTGTTGAGTCATTTCGATGTCGATGCCGTCGTTGTTGTGGCCGTGGGCATAAACGTCGAGGTCGTGGGCCCAGACGTCGCGACACATCCACAGGTGAATGGTCCAGAAGGGGCTTTCGCGGATGCTGAATCCGTCCAGCTGAACGTTGCGGCAACGGTTGAAATGAATCAGCTGAGGCCGCATCTGCACGCCCTCGCGCTCCATGTGACGGTCTTCGGCGGGCACCTGGGTCGAACACATGGCATAGAGTTGGCGCGTGGCCTGGACATGGCTTTCGGGGCGTTCTACCCACGTCTGCCAGAAATCGAGTTTCGGGGCCAGCGTGCCTTTTCCGCTGACGGCGATGTTTTCGCATTCGAAGGCATAGAGCAGGGGGGAGAGGTTCATGCACTCCGACCCTTCCCACGAGGTCTTCACGGCCGGCAAATAGAGCGTCATGTCGTCCTCGAAAACGAGTTTCGAGCCTTCGGCCAGATAGAGTTGGCAATGGCTCTTGAAGTGTATGGGGCCGGTGAGCCATTCGCCCTCGGGAATCACCACGCGTCCGCCGCCGGCCTTGTTGCAGGCCGTCATGGCCTTGGCGATGGCCGCCGTCGTGGCTTTCACGTCACCGGGCTTGGCGCCGTATCGGGTGATCGGAAAGTCCCGCTTGGGGAAAACATACATCTGCAGCGGTTCGAAACCGTAAGGCGATTCCGGCGCCTCGACCGTAACATACTGCTGCGCCGCCGCCGTCGTCAGGCACGTGGTCAGCAGCAAAAGGCTGAAAAAGGTTTTTATACGCATGTCGTTTTCTCGATTTTCAATGAAGTCACCGCACGCATGTGTGATTATCGGTCCAGCGCGTCCAGGTGCTTGTAAAGGTCTGACAGGAAGCCCTGATCGCTGATTTTTTCCAGGGTATACCAATCGTCGGTACCATCCCTGATGAATTTCTTTATTTCTCCGTCGTAGCGGCTGATGGTGCCTGTAAGGAACCTGATGTATTCGCCTTCCATCGTCTGGGCATAAAAGGCATCGGTGGGGGCGAAAAGGGTTGAATAGCAATCCCAGCGGAACATCATGCAGTAAGGATGCTGAGTATCGGTTCTGTGAAAGGCGGTGGAATTGTAGCAATAAAGCCGTTTGTCGCGCCATTCTTCGCGCTCGCCGCAGGTGAAATGCACGCAGTTCATCAGATAATCGTCGATGGAAGCGTTGCTCCACTCTTTCTTCTTGCCTTTGTCGTTTTGCAGAATATCCTGCATTTCGTCCCATGAAACGCAGCTCTTTCCGCCGGAAACATCAAGGAACAGTTTGTTGCAACTTTCGGTAGCCTTGTTGTCTTCATTGTCACGTGGGAAATAATAATTCCTTCTGTTGCCCGAAATGTAGAACCAGTCGCTGAAACTGCAGGGACCGTGCATCGGTATGGCAAATGAAACGGCACCTCCTTTGGTGTAGTTGCCGACGTAGGCGCGGCAAGCGGCTGAGCGCTCTTTGCAGGTGGCCGTCAAGGCGTCGCGGGTGTTCATGATATAGCGGAATCCCTCCTTGATCTGATCCATCTGCAAATCATAATAATCCCTGTCGCAGGGGTCGTCGATGTAGGTCAGCCAATAGGCGGCCATGATGATGGAGGGTGCGAGGGAAAGGGCCTCATATTCGACAATCTTGTACATCCAGTCGTAGAATTCGTGCTCCCAGCTTCGCGACAAGGTACCCAATTTGTAGACGGTGGCCATCATCGGCTGGCCGTCATAGAAGGTTTTGAAGTCCCTCAGCGTATGGATGAGGCTCAGCAGGTTTTCATTGCTGCCTTTGGGCCCGTTTTTCCATTTGTCGGCCACGGCGAAGACTTTAGCGTAGTCGATGTGGGTGCTGTCTTTGTAACAGTCGACCAGGTCATGCAGATAGGAGGAACCTTGACGATACAACGTCTCTACCGCCTCGTTGTGTTCGGTCAGCTCTTTGATGTAATGATCTTTGAAATAGTCTTTGTAAATGGCGTCGGTGCATCGATAGAGTTCTTTCAACGATCCGTCCAGTTCGTCCAGCCGATTGTTGATTTCCTGAAGCAGGAGGGATTCCCTGTTCTGGGTAACACCCAGCATGTCGAGCAGGTCGGAAACAATCCCCATGGTCAAATCGGCGATTTCGGCAATCATCAGGATATCCAACACCTTGGTCTGTTCTTGCGGCAACCTGTCGGTCCACGACCATTGGGGTAAGGGGTTCAGCAGACTGTCAGGCACCTCGCGGTTTCTGGCGAAGATGACCGGTGAGCCTTCAAGAAGATTTTGCCCTTCTGCATCGGTATACATTCGGTGGCAACGGGAGCATTCCCAATATTCCATATGGCCGTTCTGCGTATCGTCGACGGTAACGGCGGCGTGGTGGACGAGATTTTCTTTTGAACAGGGGCCGAGGAAAGTCGACTGCTGTTTCGAGCGGATTTCGCCGCAAACGTTGCAGGTCTGTTCCTCCCAAGCCTCATGGACGCAGTTGGAGGGGTGAAGCGTTGCGGGGCCGAATGTGTGCACATGGGGTGTGGCGCCGCTCCCGACGACCACTGCCCCTTGCGTGTCGGAGCATACGGGATATTTCAATGTCGAACACACTTTCCCTATAGTCACCGTTTGCTGCGGAGAATCGGTCCTGACGCTGAAAGCGGCATTCAGGCCGTCGGTTTCCAACACGGGAATGTCCAATTTCCCTTTGGAGGGGAGGACGTATACGACTGCGTCGTCAAGTTTGACATTGCCTTTGAAAACGCCTTCAAATTCATCGAAATACACTTCGCAAGCGCTTTGGAGCGCGGTCGATGCTTCCACCGTCAGGTCGCCGCTGAAGTAAATGAGGTCGCCGCCGGAGATGAAGGCGGGCGCGGTGCCTCCGGCGGACAAGACGCTGCCTCCCTGCCCGGTTACATAGAAGCCGGCTCCGTTCGCGTCGATCGACGCCCCGTTGGCGAGAACGAGGTCATAGGTGTCGCAGTCAAGTTCCAGATAAAGTCGGTAACCGTCTTGCACCTTGGCGCCATCGGAGAAAGCGTCGGAGGTGAGGCGGATTTTCGGATAGCCGTCCTGCCCGTCGTTCAGCACGGCCCGGTCGAAAGCCTCTTGGAGCGTGGCGAAGGAAACTCCGTCCAAAAGGAAGGGCTTTTCGTCGGAGGAGGGGCCGTCGGGCTCGCTCTTGTTGCAGGCGGCCACCAGAACCATGGCGGCCAAGGCCGTCAGTATGGCGCATCTTTTCATTCTTCTGAATTTTTCGAACATAACTCTTGAACTTTTGTCTCAACTTGTGCGGCAAAACCGATGTCGTCGATGCCGGTCATCGTGCACCACATCATAGGAGCCTTGAATATCTTTTCATATCCTCCTCCGAATTTTTCCGCATATATGTGTTGATGCAGCGAGCCGTGGCTCGTCCAATGGAAAATTCTGTAATACCAGTCTTCACCGTTCGCATCCATCCGGTATGCGACGGGATGGTCACAGAAGAATTCCAGGAGCGTGAACGGGTAACCCTCTGCGCTTCTGAATCCAAGTTCATTCACCAGATATTCCTCCATGCTGATGTCGGGATGGTTCGGATGTTTGTCGAAGTCCATGATGTTGCGGGCCTCATCCCAAGTGATGCAGCTTTTGCCGGAGGTCATGTTCTGCCACAGACCGTCGAGAGCATGCGTGGCCTTGTCTTGGTTCTTTACGGAAAAGTCTTTGGATGCCAGCATCCATTGCATATTCAACATACACGACGGGCAGTCCTTGCTGTAGGCGCGGGTTCCGTGGCCCAGTTGGTCGTCGTAAAACATGTACACCCTCATCTTGTCCCGTTCTTTCATGATTTCCTTAGCGGCGGTCAAGGTGTTGTACAAATAAAGAAAGTTGTCTGTCAATTCCTTGAAATCATTCTCTTTGACATAGTCGCTGTCGTCGTCGATGTTTTCCATGTAATATCCGGCCATCATCAATGCCGGCATCAGGCAGACCAGTTCGGTGGTCAATTCCTGATAGATGAAGTCGTAGCATTCATGCTCCCACACGCGGCACAAGGATGTTGCTTCATACAAGGTTTCTATCATCGGGCGGCCGTTCGTCGTGAACTTCTTTATTCTGTTAAGCAACGTTTGCAGGTTGTTGAAGTTCTGTTTGCTGCCCAGAGGCCCGTCGGCCCACCGTTTAACCACGGTAAGGATTTTGGCGGTGTCGTTGCCCAGTTTCTCCATTTCCTGCAGGCGCACGAAACTTTCGTTGAAGAGTTCGTAAACCCCCTTCTCTTGTTTGACGAGTTCTTCGGTGTAATTTTGCACTTTGATGCTGCGATAGAAATTCACCATGCAATCGTGAATCATGTCGACTTCCTGTTGCAGATTGTCGATTTTTTCCAGAAAATCAGTCAGCTTGCGGGTTGTTCCGTTGTCCTGTAAGCTGTAAATCGACAGCCCCGTTCCCCAAGATGAAAGGAAGAGTCCGAACGATGTTGTGAAGACATTGAATTTTCCGGCTTTTGTCGCAGAGGCATCGTCCTGCCAGTGCCAATCATCGATGGGGTGCAGCAAGGAATCGGGCACCAGATAATTTTCAGCCAGGATGACGGGGGAGCCGGTCAATTCGTTTTCGGCGCCGGGGTCGGTGTATCGTTTGTGGCACAAGGGACATTCCCAATACTCGATGTTTCCGCAAAGGGGCGGCTTGGCCTCGCTGGCCGCGTAATGAACCAGTTTTTCAGTGGGACACGTTCCCAGTTCAGTGGAGAGTCTGTTCCTTTTGACCGCGCCGCATTCGCTGCAACTGTGCTCTTCCCACGCTTCGTGGATGCAGTCTGACGGGTATTCCACGGCAGCGGCGAAATGGTGCACGTGAACCTCTCCCCCCGATTCTATGCTGACGGCTCCGTCGACATCCGTGCACACGGGATATGGCAGAGCCGATGACAATTTGTCGATGCTTACGATCCGCTCAGCCGATTCCGTTTGCACCCAGAAGCAAGCGTCTTCCACATCCTCGCCTTCTATGTTCAGTTCGGGAATGTGTATGTGTCCCTTCGAGGGCAGTACGGTCACCAAGGCCGATGTTATGGTCATATTGCCCTCGAAACGGCCTTGGAAATCGTCGAAATAAACATCGGCGGAGCTTTCCAGGGCGAAAGGAGCCTCGACGGTCAGTTTGTCCATAAAATAGAGGAAGTCCCCTTCTGCCTTGAATGCCGGCAGGGAGGCGCTCCGGGAGGTGATGCGACCGCCGTTGCCCTTGACGTACAGGCCTGACAGACAGGCATCTATCGACCCATCCTCAAGGGTATAGGCGTATCCGCCCAAATCCCATTCCAGATAGTAGATGTATTCTTCCGGCATCGTGGCTCCGTTGCCTGACGCGTCAGAAAGGAGTCTGATGCAGTTCAGGCTGTCTGTGCCGACGCCTGCCGCAGCCACGGCGTCGAAGGCTTCCTGAAGCGTGACGTATGATGCTCCTTTGAATTCGAAGGGTCGCTCCAGCGGAGTTTGGGTGGCATTCTCGTTGCATGAGGCCAGGCTCAGCACACATGCCGCAGCCATGCCGGCAACGGCCAACCCGCTGCTTGATTTTTTAAACGGAAACATACCTTTGTGATTTTTTGATTACATGCTCACGGCTCACATGCTAATCGTTTGATTTTTCGGCCAAGCGGTTTCTTTCTACGCAAATATCGGACCATTTCGGCGATTTTTCATAGAGATCGGAAAGTTTTGTCATGAGCTGCGGAACAGGGATGCTTTGGGGGCATATCTGAGCGCAGGCGCCGCATCCGACGCAGGCCTGAGGCAGTTTGTCGGGCGGCAGCGTTTCCAGATACATCACCGGCGTGAAGCTGAATTCCAGTTTCAGGTCGTTGTAGGTCGACAACAGCGACGGAATGTCCAGTCCTGAGGGGCAGCCGTCGCAACAGTATCGGCACGCCGTGCAGGGGACCGTGTCGGACAGACGGTCGGCCGCTTTTTCCAACAGCTTGATTTCTTTATCGTTGAGGGGCTTGTCGTGTTCGAAGGTGGAGATGTTGTCGGCCATCTGGGCCAAGTTTGACATGCCTGAAAGGATCATGGTCACGCCGGGAATCCGTTTCAGCCAGCGGAAGGCCCAGGCGGCCGGGCTTTCGTCAGGGCGGGCCGATTTGAGCGCCGCGGCGTCTTCGTCCTTGAGGTGGCAGAGTTTGCCGCCGCGCACCGGTTCCATCACCCAGATGGGTATGTGGCGTTCATTCAAGATGCGGACCTTTTCCCGGGCATCCTGAAGGGTCCAGTCGAGGTAGTTGAGCTGGATCTGGCAGAATTCGATGGCCTGTCCGTAGGGGCCGTCGAGGATCTGGCGCAGGGTTTCGGGGGAAGCGTGGCTGGACATGCCGAGGTGTTTGATGCGGCCCAAGGCTTTTTGGCGGGTGAAATAGTCCAGGATGCCCCAGCGCGGGTCCATGTAGTCGGCCAGGCAGTTTTCGGAGATGTTGTGGAAGAGGTAAAAGTCAAAGTAGTCAACACCGCATTTGCGAAGTTGCCGCTCGAAGGTTTCTGCGGGATTGAATACAGAGGAATGCTGGTGGCCGGGGTATTTGTCGGCCAGGTACCAGTTGTTGCGGGGGTAGGCGGCCAGCGCCTGTCCGATGGACTTTTCGGAGTTTCCGCCGTGATACGGGGCCGCCGTGTCGAAATAGTTGATGCCGTGGCTGATGGCCCAAGCGACCATCTCCTCCACTTGTTGCTGGTCTATGCCGCCGTCCGTCCGCTGCGGCAGGCGCATGGCTCCGAACCCCAGCGCCGACAACTTCAATCCTTTGAATTCAGTGTATTCCATATTCGCTTCTTGAAATTTCATAACCCACATGCTCACGGGTCGCATGCTCATAGGTGAGCTACGAGTATGTGACCTAGCGCCAGGTGGCTTCGACGGAGTGGAGGAGTATGCGGCTCTCGGCGCCGACGGTGCTGGTGTGCTGAAGGCCCAGACCGCCGAAGCCATTGTCCTCGGCCGGACAACTGAGGTCGACGACGTGCTGTATACGGGGGTCAGTCACCGGTTCACTGCGCTGTGCAGGCCCTTCCACATGTGCGCTGAGCACCCCGTCGGCAAACGCCACACGCAGCACGCAACCCGTCAGGAAACCATCGGTCGACACCCCTTCGGTCAGCGGCGTCACCCGGCCTTCGTCGTACTTCACCAAAAGCACGTCCACCGCGTCGGCAAACTTGGTGGTGCGGATCACCCGCAGCGCATAACCCGTCAGCCTCTCCGTATCGAATTTCACAAAAAGGTCGAGATATTGCTGGCGGGCGCTGGCAAAACCCTGTCCCGCCGTCTTGGCCGGATCGACCTGCCAGGTCACCGACATATCCGAATATCTTCCGCTCACGGGCGTATAGCGCAGACGCGCGCCTTGCTGCACCTGTTGAAGACCGAGCCCGACGGCCCCGTTGATGCCCGGGCCGTATGTCCAGCAAGGCTTGGAATGATCGACCCTCCAGTCGTAATCACGTGTATCGTCGGGTTTGAAGGCGTCGACGGTCCAATAGCCCGGAAGTATCTCTGTCTGATTGACATAGGGGAAATCGGAAAAATCGCTGCGCAGCGTCCGGTCGTCGCTGAAGCCGCGGCCCTTGAAGACGGTCCGCTCCTCCTGGCCGGCTTGGCAGCGAAGATGCTTCGGCGCTACGCCGACACTCATCACATGCCCCCGGTCGGCCGCCGTCAACGGGTATGCGGGTCGGCCATAAGAGACAGGAATGCCGTCTCTGTACCAGGTGATGACCGACTCGTCCGCGCGGCCTTCCAGCGCAAGGGTATAATCGACGCGGGCCACGCCGTTTTTGACCGTCACCGAAGGCTTTTTCACAAAGGCAGGTGCATCGACAAAATCAGGCGCGACGGTCAGTTCCACACCGCAGGCCAGACCGTCGTCCGTATAAGCGATGAGGCAGAAACGCTGCGTGTCATCCCATACGTTGGTGGCCTCCACCCGGCAGGTTTTTCCCTCAGTGGCCGAAAGGCGCACAAAGCGTTCGAATCCCGGCTGAACTTTCCAATGAATCAATTGATTGTCAAGAAGATAACCGCAGTGACGATAGACGCCGGCGTTCAGGGTCACCCCGTTGTCGCCCGTCTGAAGGAAGGCCTCCCGGCGGTCGATGTGAAGGCAGGTGCCGATGGCTCCGCAGTCGCGGCCGTCGCGGCCCGACAGGGCCTCCACCAGCGGCTTGAGCCCTTGCGGATCCCATCCGTCGTCGCCGCAGAGCAGGTTATAGGTATTGTAGACGACCGAGCCGTCATCCTTCACCAAGCGGTAAGCGGCCAGTTGCGGCGAATCGTCCAGGCAGACGGTGTTGGCAGGCCTTGCGGCACCGATAAAAGCGGGCAGGCCGTTGACCGTGACGCCGTATTGGTAACAGCGGAGCCATCCCGTCGGGCGCTTGGTCCAACTCAGGTATGTATCGTGGTCGGTGTGGTAACGGCTGTCGATGACGCTGAACCGCCCCACCCCTTTGCTCAGACATTGCTCATCACAGCCGTGGCGCACGCTGAAGTCGCAATCGAGAAATACAGCGCCGAAAACATCGCTGTGACCGAAGGGCTGTTGGCCCCAGAAATCGAGGGTACAACCCAGATATACGCCTGTCGACGTCAGCGCATCGTCGGTGCTCTCCATATGGCAGCCGACGAAGAGAATCCGCTTGGCGCCGCCCAGGGGGTTCATGTTCAGGCGGCTCAAGAAGTTGACGTTTTCGGCATAAATGCGGTCGCCGTGGCAATAGGCCACGTGCGCCTGGGTGATGGCGGAGTTGCGGCGGGGGCGGGAGAGCTGCGGCAGCCTGGGGTAATCAAGGTCAATGTTGCAATAATTGCCCATGGTCAGGTCTTTCACCACCAGTCCGTCGCCCCAAAAATCGAACATCGTGTAATTGCCTATCGAGCCTTGGGTCTGCCCGCGGTTGCAGGCCAGCACCACGTCGCCCGCCGTACCCGTCGTGCCGAGCAGATGAAGGTTTTCGCACTTCACGACCAGGCCGAAGGGCCCCCTGCCGTCAACCGGCCGGCGGTCAGCCGGATCGTCCGGGTCGTCGATCCAATAGACCCACGGCGCAATGTAAACCCGCATCGGATTGTCGGGTGTACCCGGGGTGAAACGGGCCGCCGCCTCGTTGAAGCTCGTAAACACATAAGGCGACTCGGGCGTCGTCGTGATGCTGCCGTCAACTAAAAACGCATGCGGACCGAGCGTCACCGTTTCACCCTTATACTCAATGGTCTGCGCTTCTGCGC
>R18__coassemble_1180_pt1 | contig 90007 bp, 54 predicted proteins | sample R18__metabat2_low_PE_032 | metagenome-assembled genome bin R18
AGGCCCGCAGGGGGATGACTTCCCCCTGTCAGACAAGGACCGCTGACCGCAGGTCTCCGCGGCCGGTTTTTGTCGATGAGCGTTCTTCGGAGCCGGCTTGTGGCCGGCGACAGAGGGGGTAGGGCTGCAGGCCCGCAGGGGGATGACTTCCCCCTGTCAGACAAGGACCGCTGACCGCAGGTCACTGCGGTCAGTTCGTGCGGGCCAGGAGGATGTTGGAGAACAGACCGCCGACCTTCATGAGCAGGGCGTTCACCGCTTCAGTGGTCATCAACTCTTCGATGTTTGCGAGCGTGTACCGGCAATCATCGATGATCAGGCCGGGCAACACCATCCAGCCGATTTGCGGCAATTCGGCTGAATAGAAGAAGAGATCGGCCTGGTCTTCATACGTGTCATAGCTGACCTTGCCCGTGCTGACCAGGTTCATCATGGCCACCAACAGCCCGGTTGAGGCCTCGGTACGCTCGCAGCCACTCTCCTGCATGGCCTGGAAAGCCTGCACGGCTACCTGGAGCGCATTCGGAACCGTGATGCGGCAGCGAACGGCATTCATCATGCTGACGTTCATTTCGCCCTGGCCCGACGCCACGGGCAAGCCGTTGCTGAACACCAGGTCGGAGACCAGAAAATCACCGCCGGCCACGGGGTTGCCCATCTGGCTGAACACCCACTCGCCGTCGAGTTTTCCTTCGGCCAATTCCACGAAACCTGTCAACGCAAAATCAAGGTATGAAATTTCCGCATCGATGCGGATGACGTCCTGCGTGGCATCGAACTGCTCGAGACCGGCGTGCAGGTCGGCCGACAGATTGATTTCCAAGGCAATGGGCGGCAGATTGTCGGCCGACAAAGTCAGTTGCGTCTGAACCGGCAACTTGATGTACAGATGGGCGCCGCCCATGCCGATGGTCTGCATCAGCGGGGCCAACTGGTCGAAAGTGGGGATGACCACAGCGGCCTGTGAGAAAGCGACCTCCAGTTTGTAGTGTTGCAAGGGACTGGCATAGATCACTTGAACGGCCTTTTCACCGGGCTGGAACGTCATGCCGTAATCGGTGGCGATGTCATATGTGCCGGCGAACACATATGGGTCGAATATCAGCGTGGTGTCGTTGACCAACATCTGCATGAGCGACATGAGTATCAGAGCGGACATTTCCGAATTCGCCTTCATCAGGGAATCGGCGGAAAAATGCTCAAGGTCGGCCTCTGCCTTGGCCAGCGGCGCATAGACCTCGGGGGTGAGCATGTTCAAAGCGCTCACCGCGACGTGGTTGAGGTAAACGCCCTGCTCAGCGGCGGTCAAGGAGGTCGGCGCGGGCTGCTCCGGTTCTTCGTTCGTGCAGGAAAGCGTCAGAAACAAGGCTGAAACGGCCAAAAGGAACAAACTTATTTTTTTCATGATGGCAATCAAATGATTTCAACTCGCAAAGATACGGTTTTTTCTTGTATCGGCGAGTAAAAAAATCGCTGCGCGCGGGCGGTGGGCTGAAAGGTTGCAGATATCGGACAATCTTCGTTTATTTGCAAAAAATGCCCCATTCACAATGAAAACCAAAGTATCCCTGCTTTTCTGCCTGGCCCTCCTGACGGCCGTCACGGTTTCGGCACGAACCGACGAACTCTTCAATTTCGACTGGAAATTCCGGCTCGGACCTTGCCCGGAAGCATCGCAGCCCGCGTTTGACGACAGCGATTGGCGCTCGCTCGACCTGCCCCACGATTACCAGATTGAAATGCCCTGGAGGGAAGAGGCCGGCGGCGCCCGCGGTTTCAAAGACATGAGCGAAGGCTGGTACCGCAAAACGTTTCAGGCCCGCAGCGAATGGAAGGGGCAAAAAGTCATCCTTGATTTCGAAGGCATCATGGCCTACGGCGAGGCCTACCTGAACGGAAAGCTTATCGGCGGCACCGACTACGGCTACCTGGGCTTCGAGGCCGATATTTCCGAAGTCTTGAACTATGACGGCGACAATGTGCTGGCCGTCTGGTGCAGCACCGGCAAGAAAGGAGGTTCGCGCTGGTACACCGGCGGCGGCTTGTTCCGCGACGTCCACCTGACGGTCAAAAATCCCGTCAACGTGACCCGCCACGGCCTGTATGTTTCCACCCCTGAAATCACCGACACGCAGGCGCAGGTCAGGGTGCAGGTCGACATTGAAGGCATCCGCGGCCGGGAGAGCGGAGCGGAAGTGCTGGCCCGCATCTACGCGCCCGACGGCACCCAAGTCGGCGAAACCCGCGCCGTTGCGCCCAGGAACCTGCTGGCCATCAACGAAGTGGTGCTTCCGACCGTCACGTTGGAGCAACCGCTGCGCTGGTCGTGCGAACATCCCTTCCTTTATACGGTCAAAGTGGAGCTGCTCAAAGACGGTGAAGTCATCGACGCGGTGGAAGACCGCTTCGGCGTGCGCACCATCGAATATTCCAAGGAGTCCGGCTTCAAACTGAACGGTGAAAAAGTATTCCTCAAGGGCATCGCCAATCACCACGACATGGGTGCCGTGGGCGTGGCGGCTTACGAGACCTCCATCGCCCGGATGATGGACCAGCTGAAAGCCTTCGGATATAACCAGATACGCTGTTCACACAATCCTTACAGCGAAGCCTTCCTGCGTCTGGCCGACGAAAAGGGCATCCTGATCGTGGACGAACTTTACGACAAATGGAGCGACAAGAGTTACTGGATCGGGCGCAAGCCTTGGACCGAAACCTGGTACAAGGATGAAATCGAATGGATCAGGCGCGACCGCAACCACCCCAGCATCATCCTGTGGAGTTTCGGCAATGAGCTGCAGATACGGGAAGATTGGGCCGGTCTGCCCACCGGCGACTGGGGCATCACCACCTACCGCTTGATGAAGACGCTTGAGGAACGTTACGACGGCACCCGTCCCACCACCGTGGCGATGTTCCCGGCCCGAGGCGGCAGTCGCAGCAAGAACGATCCGACCTTCAACACCCTGATCACTCCGCCCGAACTGGCCACCGTGACCGACATCGCCAGTTTCAACTATCGCTGGTACAACTACAAAGACTACCTGAACCACGCGCCCGACATGATCATGTACCAGAGCGAGGCCACCACCAACGAGCAGCTGGCCCCGTTCTACGGGATGAACCGCGAAACGATGGTGGGTCTGTCGTACTGGGGCGCCATCGAATACTGGGGCGAGTCGAACGGCTGGCCCAAAAAAGGATGGAATTACTCCTTCTTCTCCCATACGCTCGAGCCTTATCCCCAGGCTTATTTGATTCAAAGCGCCTTTGAGGAAGACAAGCCCCTGGTGAGGATAGCGGTGATGGAAAAGAGCGGCGAAAGCATCGAATGGAACGACATTCAGGTGGGCGGTCAGAACGTGGCGTCACATTGGAACTGGGAGGAGGGCAAAATCTGCAACCTCTATACCTACACCAACGCCGACGAAGTGGAACTTTTCGTGAACGGGAAATCGTACGGCACGCAGCCCAACGAAAAGGAGGATGTCTACAAGCGCAACATCATTTATTGGCAGAATATTCCCTATGAGCCCGGCAAGATCCTGGCCGTGGCCCGCACCGACGGTCGCGAAACGGCCCGTCACGAACTGGTGACCGCGGGCAGACCCGTGGCCTTCCAGGTGGTGCTGGAAAACGATGATTGGAAGGCCGACGGAATGAGCCTGCAATACATCAACGTCTATGCCGTCGACAACAAGGGGCGTCGCGTCGCGACGGCCGAAGGCAGCGTCAAGTTTACCGTCAAGGGCGATGCTGCCCGGCTGCTGGCCGTTGAAAACGGTGACCATTACACCGACCGCACCTTCCACGACACCGATGTGACCACCCTTTACCGGGGCTGCGCGCAGGCCATTCTCCGCAGCACCCGCACCCCGGGAAAAGTCAGCGTGACCGTTGAAGGCGCCGGACTTCGCCCGACCTCGTTCAAGCTTATGATTCGGCCGTAATCCGAATCAAAAGCTGAAATCGTGACCTTGATTTCTTTTTTGCGCTAACGGTTGCCAAAATGGGGACCGCTAGCGCGATTTTTCGCAAAAGGCCCTCGTTATCGGCCGATGACCTCATATACTTCGGCTTCGACGATGCCGAGGCGGTTGGCGGAGGCGTTGCGGTTGACGCCTTCCAGATGACCGGCCACTTCGACGATGGCGCCGAAGGCATCCTTCTCAGCGGCGGTGCCCGTCAGTTGGATGGTGACGAAGCGACCCTTGGTCGGCTTGACGGGAATGGAAAAATAGCCCAGCGTCCGCGGCGTGGTGCCTTGGTAGACCTCCTCGTCGTCGATGAGGATGCTCAGCGGATAGCTGCGGTTGCGCCAGCCGTCCATCTTCAGCTCGATTTCATTGATGGCGGCGTCACGGGCCAGCTCGAAGCGGATCCAGCCGCTGCCGGGCGTGCCGTCGTTCACCCATTTCGAAAGTTCGTTGTCGTCCCAGCAATGAGCGACCTGCTGCTCGTTGCTGCCCGCCGTGGCCGAAACGATATCCACCGCGCTGCGGGTCACTTTGTACGACGGAGTGGAGGGGGTTTCGCCCCGTTCCAGGTAAGAGGAAAGATGATCGGCGGCCACGTAGTCCGACAGCCCGTTGCGCTGCTTCACGGCTTTTGAAGCGAATTCAAGGGAGGCGTCGGGCAAGCCTTCGGCCGAGGCCGTCAGGGTGACCTTGCCGGCCTTTGTCGTGGAGCGGATCAAGACACGGTTCACGCCGCACTCCACCGGCAGGTCGGTGTCGAGAATATAGTTGCCGTCCTGGCCTTGGGCTATGCCGCCCCGCCATTCGGCGCAACCTTGCAAATCGAAGTGAATCATATGGTTGTCGAGCGGACAGCGGCGGCCTTCGCTGTCGACCACCTCGATTTCGACCAAAGTCAGGTCGGCACCGTCGGCCTTGAAACCGTCGGGCGCCTCCTGGCGCGTCAGCCGCAGGGCGACCGGGTCACCCGCCGTCTCTTTGAAGCAACGGCTCACCTCCTGCCCGGCAGCGTCGTAACTGACCGCTTCGATGCGGCCGGGTTCCCAGACGATGTTCTTGAACGTGAAGAGGAAATGATCGCTGCGCTCGCCCAAGCCTTTTGAAACGCCGTTGACGAACAGCTCGACCTGTTCGCCCGTCGAAGCCACCAGCACGTCTTTGCTGAACCCTTCGCCGAATTTTTCCACGGCTGGCGCGTAATTCCAATGGCCGCAGATGTAGCTGTCATCCTGCTCGACGTCGACCCAGCCGTTCCACATCACGCGGTGGGCGAACCAGGCATCCTTGGGGATGCGCATGGCATCGGTCACGCCGCTTCGGCGGTAATTTTCGGTGCCGCGGTAATGGGTGTTGGAATCGGAGAAAATGATTTTCGCGCCGCCGCTGCTCACCCGTTTGCCCGTGCCGGGACGCACCCGGTAGTAGTCGTTCCAGCGGGTGATGAGCTCGCGCAGGAAACTGTCTTGGTTGCGGTTGTAGGGCGAAGCGTCACGGCCGACCATCGAGTTGGTCACCGTGGAATGATACGAAAGGTTGCCGTCGCCGTTGCGGTGATAAGGCCAGGAATACTCGTCCCAATATTTGCGCAGCGCTTCGTCGCGGCAGTATTCGGTGGCCCACATCGGAATGTCGGCGCTCTTGTTGATGTAGAGCATCTCGCCGCCGTATTCGGCCACCTCGCTGTCGAGCATTTCACGGCTGCCGATGGCCCGTCCGCCGTAGGGATCGTACCGGTCGCGGATGGCCTTCATCTCGGCCATGTGCTCCTCTGAAATCGATTCGTTGCCGCACTCGTAGAACAAAATGGAGGGGTTGTTGCGGTAATAGATGATGGCGTCGCGCATCAGGAGCGTGCGCTGTTCCCAGCGGCGCCCCGTAATGTCCTTTTCGGCATCGCCGGCGGGCATGGCCTGCATCAGACCCACCCGGTCGCACGACTCCACGTCCTGACGCCAGGGCGTGACGTGCATCCAGCGCACCAGGTTGCCGTTGCCTTCCACAATCATCCGGTTGCTCAGGTCGCTCAGCCAGGCCGGCACGCTCAGGCCTACGGCCGGCCATTCGTTGGAAGTGCGCTGGGCATAGCCCTTCATCTGGAGCACCCGGTCGTTGAGGAAGACCATGCCGTCGCGGAAAGCCGTCTTGCGCAGACCGGTCCGGGTTTTGACCCGGTCAACGGTTTGGCCGTCGACGATGAGCGACGTATACACATTATATAAATAGCCGTAGCCCCAGCTCCAGAAATGAAGGCCTTTGACCCAGCCGCCGGTCAGGACCTTGGCCGTTTCACCGGCTTCCAGCGTGGTTTCGGGCGAAGTGAAGGCGGCCACCTCGTTTCCCTCCATGTCTTCCATCTTCATTTCGAAGCGGAACGTCCGGGCGCGGCCGGTCTCGTTGCGCACCTCCGATTCGGCGTAAACGCGGGCCTGGCGGCGGGTGATGTCGATTTCACGGGCGTAGACATAGGTGCCGACGGTCTGCAGGTTGCTGTAGAGCGGCAGGGTCTGGTAAAGGGTAGGGGTGACGTGCAGCCAGACGTTCTTCGGGATGCCGCCGTAATTGGCGTTGAAATTGTGGTCGTTCCACTGGTAGGTGGAACCGGTCGCCTTTTCGTGGTAATGCCAGCTGTTGTCGATGCGGGCCGCCAGCACGTTTTCGCCCGAGAAATTCAGGTAAGGGGTCAGGTCGAAACCGAAAGCCATCACACCGTTTTCGTGCAGGCCGATGTATTGCCCGTTGAGCCAGAATTCGCCGCCGAAACGGATGCCTTCGAACTCAATGAAGACCTTGCAACCCTTGGCCGAAGCGGGCAAGCGGAAGTGTTTGCGGTACCATACGATGGTGTCGGTATGGCGGTCGATGGCCACTTGGAAGGCTTCGTCTTCGTTGAAGGCGTGGGGAAGGGTCACGTTCTCCCATCCGTTTTCATCGGCCTTCACGGCCGAGCGGCCTTCGCCGTCGCCGACGCTGAGCAGCCAATCGCTGTTGAAATTGTAGCGGGCGCGCCGGTTGGAGTCGGGCGAAGCGTAAACGGACAAGGCCGTCAGACAGACGGTCAGCAACAGGGGAAGGAAGCATTTCTGGTTCATGGTGCAATCGGAGTTTTGTATCGGACAAAGTAAATGAAATTTTCAAAAAACCGAGGTGCCGGTTGTGAAAAACTCAGCGAACGTGTACGAATGTACATATAAGATGGACGGCGGCACCCTATGGCCAAACGGCTTGCTGCCTACATTTGTTTCAATCAAAATTCCGCGCTTCATGAAAAAATATTGGCTGGTCATGGCGGCTCTTTGGCTGCTGACGTTGCCCTCTGTGGCCCAGAGGCAGATGGAAAAACTCGACAGAGGTCTGGTCGTCGTCAACAAAGGAAGCAACCAGGCTTTCCTTTCGTGGCGTTTTCTGGCCACCGACCCCGACGACATCGCATTCAACCTCTATCGCAGCACAGGCAGCGAGAAAGCCAAAAAGACCAAACTCAACAGCCGGCCGGTCACCGGCGCCACCAATTTCGTGTGGAGCATTCCTTCGGGCGTCACCGCCTTCGAAATCGACACCTGGTATTTCGTCGCGCCGGTCATTGACGGCGTGGAGCAGGCTGTGGACGGTTCGTGGAAGGTGCCGGCCAAACAGGCGGCCAACCGCATCGTCCGTGATTTCGATTACCATCCGCTGCCCGCGGGCTGGCCCAAGATGATGATGAAGTTCTGCTGGGTGGGCGACCTCGACGGCGACGGTCGCTACGACTTCGTCATCGTCAGGATGGGCGGAGACGCCTCTGATGAGGACGATGAAGCGGCCAGCGTCAACCAGACCGTACCTTCGGTCATAGAGGCCTATACCTCTGAAGGAAAATTCCTCTGGCGCATGAGCATGGGCTTCAACGTGGCCATCTGCACCGGCCACAACGATATGGTGACCGTTTACGATATGGACGGCGACGGAAAAGCCGAAGTGATGATGTGTGTTTCTGAAGGCACTGTTTTTGCCGACGGAACCGAGGTCAGGAACGCTGACGGCACGGTCCACGACTATTCGAAGAGCGCCGGTTCTGCCCCGCAGTGGGTGGCCGTCGTCAACGGACAGACCGGCGCCTTCATCACCAAGACCGACCTGCCCCACGCCAAGGCCATCGCCACGGGCCGTTCTGACAAGTGGAAAGACATCAGCGGCCATTTCATCATCAATTACCTCGACGGTATCCACCCCTCGCTCGTCTACGAATACAAGAACCGGCAGACGTCGGGCCTGTTTACGGGCGCGTATGCGGCCTGGCGCCTGGTCGAAGGGCAGTGGCAGCAACAATACGCCAGCCGTTTCTCCCGCAACGAACAGCAATATGAAGGGCATCAGCTTCGCGCCGCCGACGTCGACGGTGACGGCAAGGACGAATTCGTGGAAATCAGTTACGTCATCGACGATGACGGCAGCCAGTCGGTTCAGGCCGAAAACGTGGCCCACGGCGACCGCCATTGTCTGACCGACATCGATCCCGACCACCCCGGTCTGGAACATTTTTTCATCCAGCAGACCAACACGCTGGGCATGGGCACCTGGGACCTGGAAACCGGAAAACTGCTGACCTCGCATTATATGTCGGCCACGTCAGACGTGGGCCGCGGCATGTGCGCCGCCCTCGATCCGGGGCGCCGCGGACTGCAATATTTTTCGACGATGAACAGCTATCAGCTCTACGACTGCAAAGGCAACCTCATCGACGGGGCCAAGGGCGCCTTCCCCGCCGAGGCGTTGTGGTGGGGCGGCGAACTGAGCCGTTACATGGTCACGCCCGTAGGCAACGGTGGCTACAACATCGCTTTTTCGAAATACAACACCTCCTCCAAGCAATTGGAACGGGTTACCCCGAATTTCTACAACGAAGGCAGCGCCTATTATCTGCAGGCGTATTATGCCGGCAGGGCCTCGTTCTGGGGCGATATCCTGGGCGACTGGCGTGAAGAAATGGTGCTGGCCCGGCGCGACACCACCGGTTTCGCCGTCGTCACCACCTGGGACCTGACCGACCACCGGCAGTATTGCCTGATGCAGAATCCCGCCTACCGCATCCAAACCACGGCGCGCGGCTATTACCAGACCCCCGACGTGGATTTCTACATGGCCGCCGACATGCCGCTTCCACCCGTTGCGGCGGTGCAGCAGGCCGACGTGTATCTCACCGATGAGACTGCCCTCAAGGCCGCTCAGATCGATTCGCTGAGCGTGATGCTCGACATCCGCAATCCCAATGGAGTGATTGCGCTGAACGACACGGTCGTTCCGGCCCGCCTTTGGCTGATGAACCCGCTGGGCCACGATTATGTCATAGAAGGCACAGGGTCCATCGCCGGCCCCGGCGACGTGGTCAAATCGCTGCAAGGTTCGGTTACCTTGAGGGGCAAGCACGGCTACACCGGCCAGACCCGAATTTCGGAGGGCAAACTCTTCATCGACGGCAGCCTGGCTTCGCCCGTCACGGTCAATGCCCGCGGTACGGTGGGCGGCCGGGGCCGGCTCGGCGGCGGCGTGCGGATGGAGGCCGGTCTGAACACGGCCGGCGGGCGCATCGAACCGGGATTCGGCGAAACTTTGGGCCGTCTGACCCTGGCCGGCGACCTGCAACTTTCCGGTCGCAACCACATCGTCATCGATGTGGACCAGCGGCAGGAGGGCAAGAACGATACCTTGTTCATCGAAGGGAGCCTGTCTCTGCAGGGTGTTGAGAACGCTTTGATTTTCAATCTGATCAGCGAGCTGCAGTCGGATACGCTGACTTTCCTGGGCTGCGGCGACAGCATCGGCACGGATGTTTCGGCGTGGAAGATCATCGGACTGGAAGGCATACCTTATACATTATATCAGGACGGCAATTGGCTGAAACTGGCCATAGAAAAGCCCCGTACGGCGTCAACCGTGGTCTGGACCGGACATTACAGCAACGTATGGGATTTCAAGACCTCCAATTTCACCTGTAACGGCAAGGAAGTGATTTTCGTGCCGGGCGACACGGTCGTTTTCGGCGATGAGGCCGAACGCACCGGCGTCAGTTTGTCGGAAACGCTTCCCGTCGGCGCCATGCTTTTCAACAACACCAAGGCTTATACCCTTTCGGGCTCCGGCGTCATCAGCGGTGAAGGCGGTCTGACCAAGACGGGCAGCGGAAAACTGACCATCCAATTGAAAAACAATACCTTTACCGGTGCCGTGGATTTCTCCGACGGCGTTTTGGCCGTTGCGCTGCTCAGCAATGGCGGGGTGGCCAGCTCGATCGGCGCATCCGGTGCATCGGCCGCCAACTGGGTGATGCGCAATGCCACCCTGCAGCCGCTCGGCCAACTCTCCACTGACCGGGCCATGAAAGGCGAGGGGCGTCTCACGGTCGAGTGTACAAGTTCCAACAGCGTCCTTTTCAAAGGCAATCTGTCTGCCCACCGGCTCGACGCCAAAGGCTCCGGTGTGGTCAATCTGGCCGGCGTCAATAAATTTGACAGTGTTTTCGTCTACGGCGGCACTGTGACCTGCGGATCGGTTTCGGCCAACAATACGGCCTTCGGCTCGGCGCCCATCACCCTCTATGCCGGCAAACTCCAGATGCAAGACTCCAACACCACGTCGCAGACCGGTCCCTGGAGCAATACGCTCATCGTTCCTGAGGGCGCCTCCGTGCAGTGGAACTTGCCGAAACGCTGGAACCTGACCAACAAACTGCTGGGTAAGGGCAAAATCACCGTCAACGCCCCTTATGTGAGAAATTATTTCCGCGGTGATTGGTCGGCCTTCGAGGGGACCATTGCCGTAACGGGACAGGATTTCATCATCGACAACAAATACGGCTTCGGGAAGGCTACGCTCAGCCTGGCCAGCGGCGTCAAGGCTTATCACAACTCAGGTGACCATAGCTTCGCCATCGGCGCGTTGGCAGGGGTGGACGGTGCCACACTGGGTGACGGCAGCAAGGGTGCCAACGTGACCTGGACCATCGGAGCGAAGGGCATCGACAGCCAATATGCCGGTGTCATACAAGGCACCAACTGCAAATTAAACAAGGTGGGGCAGGGGACGCTGACCCTTTCGGGAGCCAATGTCTACACGGGCATGACGACCGTCAGCGCCGGAACGCTTCAGGTAGCGAACACATCAGGCAGCGCCACGGGCACAGCGTCCGTGAAGGTGCAGTCGGGAGCGACCTTGGCCGGTACGGGCCGCATCAGCGGCGTGGTGACGGTTTATGACGGCGGAACCGTCTCGTTGACCGACCGAAAGTGCGGTACGCTGACTTTCGCTTCCGACCTCACGCTTCAGACGGGGGCGACGCTCTCTCTGGAGGTCAATACCGACCGGCAGGAAAGTGACCTGCTCAAGGTCGGACGCAACCTCAGCCTGCACGGCCTGCTGACGCTCACCGACCTGGCCGACGGCGGCGGATTTGCCGAAGGCCAGCAATATCACATTGCTGAGGTGACGTCGACGCTCGCCGGCGCTTTCGATTCCATCGTGCCGGTATTGACGGCGCCGCTGGCGTGGGACCAGACGGCCCTGGCCGGTGACGGTCTGCTCAAGGTGACCGCAGCGGAGGCGTTGCCCGAGGTGCCGGAAGCCCGGGACATTGTCGACGTGCGTTATTTTGACCTGCAGGGTCGCCGCCTGCCGGCTGCGGAGGTGAAGGCGGGCCGTGTGTCGGGCATCATCGTGCGGCAATTCCTCTACCGGAACGGCGGGTGTTGTACGGAATTACATGTTTATGCACAGTAGTGCCATATTCTACAAATGCCGTGAACCTAATTTTGCGCCGTACGCACAATCTTTATGATTTATTCGCACGAAAACCACTTTTTTAAATAATTTTTTATGAAAAAACTCTACTCAATTCTGGCTGCCGCCCTGCTGGTCGGCAGCATGTCGGTGAATGCTCAGGAGTATTATCCTAAGTATTACATCAACGAAGACTTCAACGGTCTTGAGGCTCTTCCGACCGGATGGAGCGGCCAAACCACGGCCAAGTATTGCATTTTCAACGGTAACGGCGGTTATTCCATCGCCGACAACGCTTTGAAGACCAACGGCAGCGGTTCGGGTAACCGCGGTGTCGACATCACCTTCCCCGCCATCGACACGACGATGACCAAGGCCACCCCCGTCATCTACGTCGAATTCGACTGGATCGCCAACGCCCTGACCGTCGGTACGAAGAACTCCTACGGTTTCGCCTTCACCGGTACAGGAGCCATCGTCAACACCTCCAACTGGTATACGCCCGCCGTTTTCGGCGTGTATATCGTCGGTACGGACAAAGCCATCCACATCTGGAACATGGACCCCTGGGGCTCCGAACAGACCGATACCACCGTCGTCACCCCGCAGTGGGGCAACCAGTACGGCCCGATTTATCAGGGTTCTGCTACGGTCAACAGCCTCAACCGTGTGGGTACGGCCAACACCAACCCCAGTGCGCTGGCCACTTTCGTCGACTCCATCAACGCTTCGACCCGCGCTCTGGTTCTGCCGAGCGTGACCGCCACGAGCGTTCACTTCAAGGTGGGCATCGACTTCGAAAACCAGAAGATTCTTTCCTTCACCCTGACCCAGAACGACGATCCGTCCAACACGTTCACCGTTGAAAATCTGCCCTTCCTGGCTCCTTACATGATCGGTGAAGACACCACCGTCGTGGCCCGCGAAGACCGTATCGTCAAAGACCTCAGCATCATTGCCAACGTCGGTACGAAAGCTTGCAAAATCAGTAACGGCAGCAACTCCAACTTCGACATCCGCATGGACAATTTCCTGGTTTATTATCTGAAGCAGTCCATCGGCACCCGCGACATCAGCGTCAAGTTCATCGATCAGAACGGTGACGAAGCCAAGCAGGAAGGCCTCTATGTCCAGCAGCAGATCGGTGAGGAACTCATCATCAGCGCCGAAGACCTCGTTTCCTTCAGCACCGCAACGGCTTACTATGCTTTCGACGCTGAAGCCACGCTCGCAGCCAACCCCACGGCTACTTCTTACAAGACCATGCCGGTTGATGAAAACAGCTCGGAATTCAAGATCGTCTTCAAGAAATATACGAAGGTGGCCGGTCCGCTCACCTGGACGGGTAACGCCAGCAAGGAATGGAACGAACTCGATGCCAACTTCACCGCTGAAGGCGTGAACGGCCTGTTCGGTTATCAGAAGGGTGTCGCCGTCATTCTGCCCGAATCGACAGATCTTGATTCCATCTTGATCAATTCGACCATTGAAATGGATTCCGCCAACCTGACCATCAACGGCAAGTATTATGTGGGCGGCAATTCGCTGGGCAAAATCGAAGGTGCCGGCAAGGTGATCGTCAACGCGTCCACCACCCTCAACACCATCATCAAATTCGGTGTGGAAGTCAATACTACGGATGAAGTCTGCTTCATCAATTCGGCTGCCGGTTCCGCCATCACGGCTTGCGACGGCGCCCAGCTGGCCCTCACGCCCTCCGCTTCGTTCTCGATTCCCATCACGGGTGCCGGTGACGATGCCAAAATCACGATTATTCCCGGCACCAGCGCCAAAGACCTGGAGTACAACATGACCATCAGCAATGTCGGAACGGTTGATTATAAGATGATCAATGCCGGCAGGTTGAACGGTGTCCGCTTCCAGGGTTCCACCAACGCCACTTATGCCAATGCCACCGACTCCACGCCGGTTGCCGTCAATGTCATCAACGCCTATCCCGATTCCATTGAGGTCGGTTTCGGTGCCATCACCAAGACAGGTTTGCAGTATGCCAATATCAATCTTGACAAGGGTGCCCGTCTGGTGCGTTATTACAATGAAGTCGACAATGAAGTCGACTACTTCGGCAGCTTGAGCGGCGCGCCGGGATCAAAGTTGGAATCCGGTTGGGTTGACGGCCGTCATGCCTACTACCGCGTGGGCGGTCTGGGCGAAGACGCCATCTTCGGCGGTGACATCGTCTCTTTCCCGAAGACTGACTCGACTTACACGACCAGCGTGATCTATCTGGTTAAAGAAGGTGCCGGCCGTTGGGATCTCATGGGTAACCTCGCCTTCAACGGAACCATCGAAGTTGCCGCAGGTGAGTTGGCCATGAACAACGCCACCATCCTTGATTCGCTGCCCATGAATTGGGTATCGAATCCCGACACCTGCTTCGCTACGGTCATCACTTCGCTGACCGTCGACTCGGCGGCCACCGTCTACCTGCCGAAGAATCTGCCCATCGAAACCGTGCAGGCCAACACGGGCAGTACCGTTTATGCCCAGAACACCATCTGCCCGGGCAACGTGCAGATCGGCGGTGCTTGGACCGGCGCTCTTCAGGCTTACGGCATCGGTATGCTTGACGCCACGATCAACCTGAGCGTGATGAGCCCCGACCAGGAGTCCTATCAGGCCATCGTGTCCGAATCGGACATCGACGTGACCCGTTCGAAACTGAACATCACCGTTCTGGAAGCCGCCACAACCGACATCGAACTGCCCATCCTCTATTTCGAAATGGGTTCGCTCAATATGCCGGAAGGTGAAGAAGGCTGCAGCGTCTATGTCAACGGCTTCGACATTGCCGCCAATCCCGGTGCCACCGGCCAAGGCGGTTTCGCCTTCAGCTGGGAGACCGGTCAGCTGACCTGCTATGCCGGCCCGCTCGGTCTGAACAACGCTGTCAAGGAAGTGGCTTCCGTAGAATGCTACGACCTGCTGGGTGTCCGCGCCACGGCCGATTCGAAGGGTATCCTCATCAAGAAGACCACCTTCAGCGACGGTTCCGTCTCGATTGAAAAGATCATCAGCGTGAAGTAAATGCTCCGCTCCCTATGAAAAGAGCCTGACCGATAACAGGTCAGGCTCTTTTTTTTCTTTCAACAAGTGTTATGATGTCTCTCGATAACCTTCCGCTGAAACAGCTGTCTCTGCAACTGCCCGAAGCGTTGTTTGAGCGCTTGGAGACAGCGGCCACTCAAAAACAGATCGGTTTGGATGACCTGGTCGGACAGTTGTTGTTGAATGCCCTGTCGCAGATGGACGATGGCTGTCAGTCGGGGGGCGCCAAGGCTCTGGATATGATTCCTTCTCCCGAGAAGAAGCGTCTACCCGCCCGCGACCGGGTCTTTATGGAACGCTTGGATGCGCTCATCGACCGGAACATCGGCAATCCTGACTTCTCCGTGTCGGATATCATCACAAGCTTTTCTTATACCGGACGGACCACTTTCTACAAGAAACTCAACCGCATCATCGGACAAGCCCCCAATGCCTACCTGCGTGCCCGACGGATGAAGCGCGCTGCGGATCTCCTGGCCTCGGGCGATATGAACATATCGGAAGTGGCCTATGCCATCGGTATGAATGACCCGCTTTATTTCAGTAAATGCTTCCGTGCTTATTACGGAATGTCGCCGACACAGTACCGGAAAAGTCTGTGATTGTCGCCGATATACCTGTATTATGTACGTCTCTCCATATTCTTGAATATTTCTACCAACCCCTTCTCTGCGTCTTTCCGTTTCTTTGCTTGATAAACTCATACTCTTATATCCCAATGAAGAAAGCGTATTGTTACCTGCTGACTTTGGTTACCTGCTGCTTCGTGTCCGTCTCTTGCCGGAATGCAGCGGAAGACCCTTATTACGACCGTCCTGACTGGTTGGAAGATCCTATCTACACCATCCTGCAAGACCGTGGAAATTTCGGGCTTTATCTTCAGTGTGTAGACCGCACCGCTTATGCCTCCGTCTTGAAGGCCGCCGGTCTCTACACCGTGTTCGCCCCCACCGACGAAGCCTTCAAAACCTGGATGTCGGCCAACGGTTACAGTTCCGTCGAGGCCATTCCCGATCAGGTGGTGAAAGACCTGGTGGCCTATTCGATGGTCTACAGCAAATGGCCCTCCGACAAGTTCGCTTACCGTTTCGTCAACAAGGAGTACGAACTGGGCGCTTTCAAGCGCAAGACCGCCTGCTACGCCTTGCCTCACCGCGACAGTGAATTCGGCAACACCTGGGTGGTCGACGAGACGACCGAAGGCGGTCTGTCGTACACGCAGAGCGACTATGTCCTCAATCTGACCAAGCAGAATTACAAATACCTGCCCATTTTCACCCAGGAATTCCTCGATGCCAACAGCCCCGTGCTGACGACTCGCGACTACAACGAATTCTTCCCCGATTCGGAGTTCACCGGGCTGAACGTCCAGGCGGGCACTATCCTCGAAAAGGACATTTATGCTGAAAACGGCTTGATTCAGGTGGTCTCCACGGTCAACATGCCGATGGACAACATCGAGACCATCCTTCAGGACGAAGAGTATGAGGCTTATTACGGCTTGCTGACAGCCAAGGAGAACGACGAGTTCCTGTTCCGCTCTTATCAGAACGTCAATGAACTGAACTCCAATCTGCTGGAGACTTATCAGACGATGATGCCCGACAGCTTTACGGAGCTGTATGTCAAGGAATATTCCACCGACCTGGGTTTCTCACCCCTGCTGGAAACCATCTGGTCGACCGAAGGCAACGAAGAGTCGGAGCGTTCCGGCAACACCGTGTTTGTGCCCAATAACGATACGCTTGAAAAATACATCAATGACCGGCTTTGCAAGTACTACACGCGCGAAGAGCTTCCCTCCAGCGTTCTGCAGACCCTCATCAACACCCATATGGCCAACGGCATGATCTGGCCTACCCTTTATTCCGAATCATTCAACACCTCGGGTGAATACCTCAACGGTTTCGGCCGTCAGGGCAAACAGTTCGACGATGCCGGCATCCTCTCTTCGCAAATGGCCAGCAACGGTCTGGTCTACCAGATTGACAATGTCATCAAGAGCCGCTATTTCGAAACGGTTTATTCGGAGGTGTTCCTCAATCCCGGCGACCGTTACCTCAACCTGGCTTTCGACAACTCGTTTGCCGATTTGAAGGCCCAGTTGCTCCGCTGCCCGCTCAACGGTTACATCTCCGAGCGTTGGACCCTGCTCAACCTCACGGATGAGTTGCTTGAGGCCGACGGTTTCGGTTACGACAACGTCAATGCCGCCTTCACCCACACCGAAGCCACGGCTTCCACCCGCCTGCAGCGTCTGATCAACAACCACATTTTCCCGGGCATCGAAAACGGCACGGTCTCGTCGACCGTCACCGGTTTCGAATCGTCGCCGATGGGTGAGAAAGTCTACGGCGGCTGGGGCTACCTCATCACCAACAACGGAGAAATGATCCGTTACAAAAACAACAAGCTCCAGGCGGCCGGCAACATCGAAGACAATACCTACTGCGAGGTGGAACTGGTCGAAGATGAGTTCAACAACGGTTACGTCTTCAATATCAAGGGCATGCTCCAGTATTCGCCCGTCAAGACCAACGACACTTACAAATATTCCGACCTGCCGCTCTGGACCTACATCGAGCGGGCCGGTGCACAAAACAGCAACGTCACGCAGTTCGTTGCCTATGTGAAGGCTTGTCTGATGAACGCCGACGGCGGATTGGACGGCATCAAGGAAGATCAGTATTATACGGTGCTGATGCCGGGTAACTCGGCCATCAACAGCGCCATCAAGGCCAAGGTGTTGCCGACGTTGGCTGAAATCACGGTCGACGTGGACGGAAGCACCGACCCCGAAGGGGCTGCCGCCAAGGCTGAAGCGTTGGCCAAGGGTCAGCAGTTCGTCAACGCCCACATTCTGGTGGGTCAGGTCATCGCCGACGACGGCTACGATTACATCTATCCCGCCAGCGAAATGTCGCCCTACGAGACCACCCTTCCGACCCTGCTCAAAATCACGGAAGAAGCCTACGATATGACCAACGCCACGACTCAGGTGCACGTCTACAAAGTCGACGGAAAACTCCGCTTCGAGCCCCTTGACATCTACCAGGGCAATACGCTGGCCGTCGACGGCATCGTCGGTACGGGTGCCACCGCTTTCATCAACGGTGTGAACAGAGGTGTGGCCTACAAAAACGCCACGGACAATTTCCGGAGCAACCGAATTGCCGGAAAGGCTGTGCTGCACGAGGTCTCGAACTTCCTCCACTTCGATGTGCAGTGAATCTCAGGTGTAGAATAAATTAAAACGATAGATACAATGAAACATTTGCTGAGAACAATAGGCTTGCTGTCCGTGCTGCTTGCCGTCTCCGTCCCCCAGATGAAGGCACAGGAGCAGACACTGGTTCAGGGTATTGTCTATTCCGCCTCCGACAACGAAACCCTCATCGGTGTCGTGGTCGTGGAAATCAACAAAGATGACCGTATCACGGCCAGTGCCCTGACCAACTACGACGGTGTCTTCAGTATTAAGGTGTCGAGCATGGAGAACCGTCTCCAGTTCTCGTACATGGGCTTCAAAAAGCTCGACTATCAGTTGAAACCCGGCATGACCGATCTCAAGGTGGTCATGGAGGAAAACGTGCAGCAGCTTTCAGAAGCCGTTGTCACCGCTTCCAACCGCACCGTCGGCAACCTGATGATTTCCGACCGTGACGTTTCGATGGCCGTGAGCCGTCTGGACGCCTCCGACATCGAGGACATGCACGTCGCCTCCATCGACGAAGCCATCCAGGGCCGTATGGCCGGTGTCGACGTCGTGGCCACTTCGGGTGACCCCGGCAGCGGCATGTCCATCCAGATCCGCGGTACCACCTCCATCAACGGCAGCAATCAGCCGCTCATCGTCGTCGACGGCATGCCGCTTGAAACCGAAATCGGCAGCGACTTCGATTTCAGTACGGCCACCGAAGAAGAATTCTCCCAGTTGCTGAACGTGGCCCCGGCCGACATCAAAGACATCGTGGTGCTGAAGGATGCCGCCGCCAACGCCATCTGGGGCGCCAAGGCCGCCAACGGCGTCTTGCAGATCACGACCCAGCGCGGTACGGTTTCCGCCCCGCAGATCAACGTCCGCGCCACCGGCACCTACAAGCCCAAGAGCGACAACCTGCCGACCCTTTCGGGTGACGAATACACCACGATGATTCTCGAAGCGCACTACAACGCCGGCACCATCCTCGACCCGCTGACTTATCCGCAGTTCGCCTACGACCCCAACAACCCCGAATATTATTACAACTATTCGCAGAACACCGACTGGATCGACGCCATTTCGCAGAACGCCTTCGCACAGGAATACAACATTTCGGTGCGCGGCGGCAGCGCCAAGACCCAGTATTCGTTCTCGGTGGGCTATTATGACGACAACGGTAACACGGTCGGCACCGACTTCAAGCGTCTGACCACCCGTCTGAACCTCGACTACAACGTGTCGCAGCACTTGAAATTCCGCGCCGACATCGCCTACACCCATTCCGACAAGCTGGCCAACTATGCCCCCGCCAGCAACGTCCGCGACCAGGCTTACAACAAGATGCCCAACCAGAGCATCTATTACATCGACGAATACGGTACGGAGACTTCCTCTTATTATATGCCGATGGACAACCCGCAGGGTACTTATCCCAAGGTTTACAACCCGTTGGCCATGGCCATCGACGGACAGGACCGGACCCTCTCCGAGACCATCATTCCGAAATTCTCGATTCAGTGGCGGCCCAACGACGTCTGGCGTTACACCGGTGACGTGGGTTTCCAGATCGGTACGAATAAGGAAAAGACTTATTTGCCTCAGACGGCTACGGGTCTGATCTGGTCGGACAGCCGCACCAACACGGCTTCCGACAAGGATGACGAATCGTTCACCATCCAGACCTTCAACAAACTCTATTTCACGCCGCAGTTCGAAGACGAGAACCGTCACCGCCTCATCGGTCTGCTGGGTCTGAACACCTACAGCCGTTCGAGCCACTCTTACAGCGGGCAGACCACCAACCTGGCTTCGACCGAACTGCGTGACCCCTCCATCGCTTCGCGTCTGTATTCCACCGGTTCCATCAATTCCGGTTCAAGCGCCCAGCGCAACATGCAGGTTTACGCCAACCTGAACTATACCTTCCTTGACCGCTACACCATCTACGGCAACCTCAACTTCGAAGGCAACTCCCGTTTCGGTGAAAACTACCGCTTCGGTCTGTTCCCCTCCATTTCCGGCCGTTACCGCATTTCGGGCGAGAACTTCCTGCAAGGAGCCGAGTGGCTGGATGACCTTTCCCTGCGTGCTTCTTACGGTATCTCGGGTAATGCGCCCTCGTCGGATTACCTCTACTACAACAAGTATTCCACCTACAGCTACAGCTATCTGGGCCAGACGGCCACTTATCCCTCCAGCCTTGAGCTGAGGGACCTCCGTTGGGAGCGCAACTACGTCTTCAACGTCGGTTTCAACTTCGTGGCCTTCCAAAACAAGCTCAACATCGAAGGTGAATATTACACCCGCAAGGTCACCGACCAGTTCATGAACAACCTTTCCATCCCGACGACCTCGGGCTTCTCGACGATGTCGACCAACTACGGTACCATCCTCAACAAAGGTTTCGAACTCAACGTGAACTGGCAGATTGTCCGCACGAAAGACTGGAACGTCAAACTGGCCTTCAACCTGGCCCGCAGTGAAAACAGCGTCACGGAGATTTCCGAATATGCCGAGCTCTACAGCGGCAGCTGGAACACCAACGGCTCCTATCTCTCGCGCGTCGAACTCAATCAGCCGACGGGTTCGTTCTACGGTTACATTTATGAAGGTGTTTACCTGAACGAAGACCAGACCATCGCCCGCGACTCGAAAGGCAACAAGATTTATACGATGGACGAGAACGGCAACAAGGTGCCCGTCTACATGACCTTCGGCTATCCGTCGATCGCCTATCAGTTCCAACCCGGCGACGCCAAGTACAAGGACGTCAACAACGACGGCAACATCAACTACCAGGACATCGTCTGGCTGGGTGACCGCAACCCCCTGTTCTTCGGCGGTCTGACGCCCTCCATCAAGTGGAAGAACTGGTCGCTCAACACGGTCTTCTTCTTCCGTTACGGCAACAGCGTCATCAACCAGACCCGCATGAATCTGGAAAGCATGTACAGCTACAACAACCAGAGTACTTCGGTGTTGAAGAGATGGCGTCACGCTTATGAAAATCCCGAAGATGCGCCGGACGACATCCTGCCGCGCGCCCTCTACGGTTCGGGTTACAACTGGCTGGCCTCCGACCGCTATGTGGAAGACGGCTCGTTCCTCCGCTGGAAGTCGCTGACCCTGCGTTACAACCTGCCCAAGGAAATTCTCCGTCCCATCGGCATCCAGTCGCTCTATGTCTACACGACCGTGACCAACCTGGCGGTCTGGACGGCTTATTCCGGTCAGGATCCCGAGTGCAGCAGCAGTACCGGTATCGATACTTCCCGCTCGCCGCTGGCCCGGCAGTATACCCTGGGTCTGAACTTCACCTTCTAACCGCAAAATCAGATTTCTATGAAACGCATATTTTTGACAGTTTTTTCCGTTCTCAGCCTGCTGGTCCTTCCGTCATGCGGCGGCTGGCTGAACCTCGAACCGGAAGACGGAGTCATCCGTGAGAAATATTGGCAGACGAAGGAAGAGGCCGAATCGGCGCTGATGGGTTGCTATGCCCAGTTGCTCAATTCGGAAATGATGGTCCGCTATTTCGTCTGGGGTGAGATGCGCGCCGACCAGGTCATCAACACCTCGCGTGCCAACAGCGACATCATCGCCATCCGCGACGGCGAAATCACCGCCGAGAACCGCTATTGCACCTTCTCCCATTTCTATCAGGCCATCAACCAGTGCAACACGCTCATCGAACTGGCCCCGACGGCACAGGACAACGATGACTCGTTCACCGATCTTTTGTTGAAGCAATATCAGGCAGAAGCCGTCTGCATCCGCTCGCTCTGCTATTTCTATCTGGCCCGCACGTTCCGCGACGTTCCCTACATCACCGCCGCCAGCATCTATGACGATCAGGAGTACAGCGTGGCGAAGACGTCGCAGGATGAAATCTTCGCCCACCTGGTGGAGGACCTGCTCAGCGTGCAGTCCTACATTCCGTCATCGTACGGCACGACGGCCGAAAGCAAGGGTCGTTTCACCCTCTGGGCTCTCAAGGCGATGTTGGCCGACATCTATCTGTGGCAGGAAAATTACGCTGCTTGCAACGAGATGTGCACGCAGGTCATCAATTCCGGTCAGTATTCGCTGATTCCCGTCAAACGGACCCAATCGCAGGTGCTGAATTCCACGGGTGAATATGTCGACATCTATGAGGCCAACGAGGCCGATATGAACGAGATGTTCAATCAGCTCTATGTGCAGGGCAACAGCATCGAAAGCATTTTCGAACTCCAGAACGGCACCGATTACAACAATCCGTTCTACACCTGGTTTCGTCCGGTGTCGGGTTATCTGACCCCCAACACCGATGAGATGAGTGCTTTCTTCCCCTCCTCCGAACTGAGTTCCTCCAAGTGGCGCGACATCCGCAAGGAGGTCTCCATCAAGCAGAACGCCATCTGGAAGTGGATCGGTCTGAATGAAGCCGAGTACCGCGCTTCCGACGCTTCGTTTGCCAACTGGATTTTCTACCGTTTGCCCGACGTGATGCTGATGAAGGCCGATGCCCTCACCCAGCTGGCCAAGGCCGCCGGCGGCGACAGCACGATGCTCCAGGAAGCCTATGACATCGTCGAGACCGTCCGCGCCCGGGCCAATGCCACCGAGACGACGGCTTACGATTACATGAGCGACTCGGAACTGACACCTTCCGCCCTTGAAAAATGGGTGCTGGAAGAGCGTTCGCGCGAATTGATTTTCGAAGGCAAACGTTGGTTCGACGTCTTGCGCTATGCCAAGCGCAACGATTATGCCAATCTGGAATATCTCGTCAACCTGGCCGTCAGGGCCACGACCCCCGAGAAGGTTACGGTCAAGCAGACCAAGTGGAGTACGGCTCCTTACGGCAGCCACTATCTGCCGCTGCCGCAGTCGGAAATCCGCATCAACAAACAACTCGTTCAGAATGAATTTTATAATTAAGCCCTTATGAGAAAGATAATATTGACCGCCTTCTGCGGAGCGCTCCTGCTCTTCGCATCCTGCCAAAAGGCTATGGAAGGGTCCATCTACCAAGTCTACGACGACCAGATGATGGACGAACTCCTGGAGGAATATGAATTCACTTCTTTCCTTGACATCGTCGACAAGGCTGAACTCCGCGGCACGATTCATTCCTACGGGTTCTATACCTTGTTTGCGCCGACCAACGACGCCGTAGCGAAATACCTCAAGGACAAAGGCAAAACTTCGGTCAACGATCTGTCGGTGACCGAAGCCGAAGACATCGTGAAATATCACCTCATCGGCAACGACTCCATCAAGGTGAACGATTTCGTCGACGGCCGGGTGAACAGCCGCAATTTCCAGCGCCGCTTCATCACGACCAAGACGTCGGAAGACGGCACCGTCATCGTTGACCGTCACGCCAAAATCGTGACCAAGGCCCTCTCCGGCCAGACGGAACTCAGCGTGGCCAACGGTGTGGTCCATTTCGTCGACGAAGTGCTCGAAGCCGCCACGCAGTCGGTCACCGACGTGGTCCGCTCCCTGCCCGACGAAGAGTTTTCCATCATGAAACGCCTCTTCGAGCGGTCAGGCCTGGCCGATTCGCTGTCCAAGCAGGAAGATGACATCTGGTACACCTTCTTCCTTCAGGACGATCAGACGTACATCGATGCCGGCATCGAAACCGATTCCGCGCTGATCGCCGAACTGCACGCCAACCAGAAGAGTTCCACCAAGACCGATGAGGAATTGCTCCGCGACTACATCGGTTACCATGCGCTGGTGAACATCGCGCCGAAGTACGTGGTCGACCTTCTGGTCTCTTCTTCCCTGGCTACCCTGACCCCCGAGTCGAAGCCGATTCTCTTCGAGCGGGTCGATGAAGACCTTTATCTGGACCGTCTGATGACCTCCAACATTCACGATGAGGGCGTTTTGCTCGACCGTGAAGACGAATATACCGACCTGACCTGTTCGAACGGCGTGGTACACCGCCTGACGGGCAACATCCAGGTGAAGAACCGTTCGGCTTACCGCGTTTACTGGGACGTGGCCGAGCAGCCGGAACTGATGGCCATGTCATCGTTCCGCAAGGCGGGTTCGAAGACCTTCAACGACGGAGAACTCTCTGAAGTGCGTTGGGGCGGCACTTATCTGGCCACCATCGATTACGGCGCTTCGAGCGTGCCCATGACCGAGGCGGCCATGGAAGCCGGCGACTGGAAGAGCCAGTACGTCTATTCCGACTGGCTCCGTTTCAACCTCAACTCGGGCACCGTGAAGTGGATTCAGTTCAAACTGCCGGTGTTGATGCCGGGTGAATACAAGGTTTGGGTCTGCTATCGCCGCGAACTCAACATCCAGCCGAAGGTCATCTTCAAACAGGACGGCCGCGACGACCAGGTGATGCCTTATGTGTTCAATATGGCCGACTATATGCCGACCTCGCTCACCGAGGAAGCCATGATCGCCCAAGGTTGGAAGCAATACAACGCCAAGAAAATCAATGCGGTCGTGTGCAGTCACCTGCTCGGTACCATCAAGGTGGAATACGAAGGACGTCATTACCTCTATTTCGAGCCCATCTATTCGAACCGACAGGGACAATACGGCAACTGGGACCTCATCCAGTTCATTCCCAAAGACGAAGACCAGACCTGGCCCCGCGTGGACGTGCTGGGCAACATGGTCGAGCAGGGAACGCCCAACTGGCAGATCTTCCCCTATGGCGAAGAACCTGAAGAAGAAACCGAGGAATGAACCCGGCAAGAAACTAAGTGCTGAACAAGAAATCACAACAATATGAAGAAACATAGCTTATATTCCTGTCTGTGCCTGGCCACCGTGCTTGTGACGATGGTTGCCTGCGATCCTTGGAAGGATGACACCCAACTCAAGGATGCCCGTTACGGCCAGACACTCTACGAGATGCTTTCGGCCCAGTCGCAGCTGTCAGACTTCATGAAGGTGGTCGACGCCACCTCTTATGCGGACATGTTGAAGAACGGTGCGCTGATGACCGTCTTCGCGCCGGTCAACGGTACGCTGCCCTCATTGGAAGGCTGCGGTCAGGACGAGCTCGGAGCCTGGGTGGCCACCCACATCGTCGGCCTCCAGGTGGTGGTCGATGCCGACGGCGACCTGACCGTCGAAGGAGAAAAGACCGACCGGCTGAAGATGTTGTCGGGCAAATGTGCCACCATCACCGGACAAATCATCAAGGAATCGAATCTGCCGGCCGGCAACGGTATCCTGCACATCCTCACCGAGCCCCTGCCTTACTACCTGAACGTCAGTCAGATGCTCGCCACATTAGGCGACGGCTATGAGCAGATTGCCTGCATCGGGTCGTATCAAGCCCGGGTCATGGATATGGACCGCAGCGTGCAGACCGGTCTGGATCCCAACACGGGTCAACCGGTTTATGACACGGTCTGGGCGGAGCAGAACTCCTTCCTCGACCTTTATCCGCTCGACGATGAAGAGGGCGATTATTCAGTGGTCCTGCTCGCACAGAGCGCGCTCGATTCCCTGAAGTCGAAATACGGCAAGTACATGCATCAGCTTGATTCCGCCCAGGAAGTCGCTTCCATTCTCTACGAGGTGACGAGCGACCTGGTCTTTGACGACCTGAATGTCGATCCGGATCAGGCCGGACGTTATGAGAACCTCAACGGAGTATTGGTCGACCTGGATCCCCAACATCAGGCGGACTGCTATATCTGTTCCAACGGCAAGGTATATCTCTTCGATGAGGCCGACATCAAAATCTACGAGAACAAAATCAAGACGACTTACATCGAAGCGGAAGATTACTATGATGTGTACGACGGACAGAGTGCCTGGATGGTCCGCAGCCGCAGTTATGCCCGCGGCGGATACGACTTGATGCTCAAGGCCCAGACCAGTTACACCCATACCTGGTTCAACTATTACGCCGACAATGATTCCACGGCCACGCTGACGAAGACCAACACCTACAACGACGGCGACCAGACGAGTTACCTGCTGAGCAAGACCAACAACGCCTATGCGAAGTATCATCCTCTGATGTACTCCTGCACCTACAACCTCTACTGGGTCACCTACAACGATCTGTCGAGTCAATACTACACGATTCCCGCGGTCGACGGGGTGACGCAGCGCGCGCTCTTCCTCGGCGACACCATCGACATCGACGACACCAACCGCAACCTTCCCTTTGCCCAGGAGCAGAAACTGACCATCAGTTTCCCGGGTTATCCCGAATTGCGCTACAACAGCGGCCAGATCAACAACAACTTCTCTGACTATGCCTGTTTTGCCTCTTCCGTGGCGGCCGGCGATGCTTCTGAACACCAAATTGTGCGTTACCGCCTGATTGACACCAACAACACGAAGACGTCGGCCACTTACCACTATTTCCTGCTCGACCAGATTTATACCGGCAAACCCGATGCCTTCGGCGACCAGACCAATCTCATCTGCCCGACTTACGGTCAGGCAACCTTCATGGTCAGCGCCACTGTCCGAAACACCGACAAGAACGCCGGCATGGTCTTCCTTGACTACATCAAGTTGGTCCCGCAAGTAGATGTAAACGATTAAAAATGAAAGCTATGAGAAAGATTATCATTCTTCTGTCAGAATCACTGCTCCTGTTGGCTGCCTGCGTGCTGCCCCTTCAGGCCCAGAACACACCCGAGATGCTGACCGGAACGGTGACGGATGCTGCCACTGAGCAGGCCATTGCCGGTGCGTCGGTCCGTATCGTCGGCTTCTCTTCGGCTTTCACCAAGGAAGACGGAACGTTCTCCTTGAAGGCTTCCCATCCTTCAGCCATCGTGGAAGTCTCTGCCCTCGGTTATGCCACCCGTCAGCTCACGGCCGGCAACGGACCGCTGAACGTCGTCCTCTACGAAACCGGTTACAAAGGTGCCGCTGCTGAAGTCGTCAACATCTTCGGCGCGGAATCGTCGACGACCCTTTCTTCTTCGCAGGGGGTCATCAGTGAAGACAACAGCCAGAGCGTGGCCGTCACCCCGGATGCTTTGATGCAGGGTTATGCCACCGGTGTCAACGCCGTGTTCCGTTCGGGCATGCCCGGCAACGGCGCCAACATCTATATCCACGGCTTCAACACCATCAACGCCGGTACGGCTCCGCTGTATGTGGTCGACGGGATGCCGCTGGAAAATTCCTCCTATGCCTCTTCGCTCATCGGCAACTATCAGGCCAATCCTCTTTCGACGATTGACGTGAAGGACATCGAGAGCATCACCGTCATGAAGGACGGTACGTCGCTCTACGGTCTGAAAGGCGCCAACGGCGTGGTCATCATCAAGACGAAAATGTCGTCTGACCCCGAAACGCGCATCAACCTCCACGTCCACACGGGCGTGACGCTCAGCCCGAAGTCGCTGCCGGTGCTCGGTGCGGATGACTCGAAGACTTTGATGGCCGAACTGACGCAGACCATCTCCGGCGACCTCATCGACTTGAATGACTTCCCTTATTTCAGTTTGGAAAAGCCTTATGAGGAAAAATGGGGCTGGGAAGGCAACACCGACTATTACCGTTACAACAACGACACCGACTGGCAGAGCCAGATTTACCAGAACGGCATCAACCAGAATTACTACCTCGACGTGTCGGGTGGTGACGACGTGGCCATGTATACCCTCTCGCTGGGTTACCTTGACCAGCAAGGCTTGCTCAAAGGCACCGATTTCGAGCGTTTCAACACACGCTTCAATTCCATCGTCCACCTGTCGAAGGCCATCGACTTCTCGGCCAACATGAGCTTCGTCTACGGTTCGAAGCAATTGGCCACCGAAGGCGGTGACGACACGAAGAACCCGATGTTGGCCTCCTTCCTCAAATCGCCCTTCATGTCGTCTCACGTCTATGACGAACAGGGCGCCCTTTCGCCCAACGTGGAAGGCGTCGACGATTTCGGCAACAGCAACCCCTATGTGCTGGCCAACAACGTGACGATGACGAACATCAACTACCGCTTCATGGGTTCGTTCAAGTTCGACTTCCGTCTGGGCAAGCATTTCACCCTGACCGAACTGGTCGGTCTGAACTACAACAAGGAGCGTGAAAAGACCTTCTATCCGAGTGAGGGCGTGGCTTTCGCCGACCAGTACGGTTATACCGTCTACAACGAAGCCCAGCACCGTGTGGACCGTCTTTTCTCCATCTACAACGACTTGTACCTGCAGTTCCAGACGCGTGAAACGGCCGACAACGGCTGGAAGGCACGCTTGGGTGTGCGCTACCAGAACAACCAGGCTGAGAACGACTTCGGTGAGGGTTACAACTCCAGTTCCGACAGTTTCCGTTCCATCCAGTACGGTGAATCGCTGCTCCGTCAGATCGGCGGCAGCATCGGTTCGTGGAATTGGCTTTCCACCTACCTGACGGCCAATTATTCGCTCAAGAGCAAATATTTCTTCAACGCCACGGTTTCGGCCGACGCCACTTCGAGAAGCGGTGAGAATGCTTCAAGCATCTTCCTTTATCCGTCCCTTTCGGCTGCCTGGCTCATCAGCGGCGAGGAATTCGCTCAGGCCGATTGGCTCGACCTCTTGAAACTGCGCGCCAGCTTCGGCCTCTCGGGCAACGATGAAATCGGCAACTTCAACGGGGTGCGCTATTACATGCCTCAGAATATTCTGGGCACCTACGGCCTGGTCCGCGGCAACCTCGTGAACACGGCCTTGAAGCCCGAAACCGTTCAAAGAATCAATGTGGGTCTGGATTTCTCGGCCTTCAACGAACGCGTGAACTTGACGGCGGAATTCTTCGCCAACACCACGCGTGACATGATCCTGGCCACCCAGGAAGCCACTCAAACCGGATTCTCCACCTTCATCGACAACGCCGGTTCGATGCGCAACATCGGTTTCGACCTCGGCATCAACACCCGCCTCATCAACCGCCGCCTCTTCAAGTGGGACCTCGGCGTGAACATTTCCAAGTACAAAAACGAAGTGCTCGACCTGTCGGGTGAAACCATTTACAACACCGCCCTCGGCGCCACCATCCAGACCAAGGAAGGTCAGCCCATCGGCATGTTCTACGGTTATCAGACCCAAGAGGGCACGGTCTATGCCACTCAGGCCGAAGCTGAAGCCGACGGACTCGGCATCATGCAGGGTCTGGTCAGGGTGCCCTTCTCGGCCGGTGACGTCAAATTCGTCGACCAGAACGGCGACAAACTCATCGACGAGAACGACATGGTGGTCATCGGCGATCCGAACCCCACCCTTTACGGTTCGATCAACACCACTTTCCGCATCAGCAAATTGAGCTTGAACGCCTTGTTCACCTACAGCCTCGGCGGCGATGTCTACAACTATGCCCGCAGCCGGATGGAGAGCCTTTCCGACCTCGACAACCAGAGTCAGAGCGTCATCAACCGCTGGCGCAACGAAGGCGATGTGACGAACATCCCGCGCGCCGTCTACGGTGATCCGATGGGCAACAGCCGCTTCTCCGACCGTTGGATCGAAGACGGCTCCTACATCCGTCTGAAGAAAGTGACCTTGGCCTACGATTTCAATCTGGGCTGGGACTTCATCAAGAACAGCAGCGTGTTCCTGACCGGTGAGAACCTGCTCACCCTGACCCGTTACAAAGGACTCGATCCGGAATCGGCGATGGGCTCCAACGCCATCAACTACGGCGTCGATCCCTGTGTCACCCCGCAGCCTGCGGTGATTTCGCTCGGCCTGAAAATAGGTCTGTAATTACTGGATTGTAGAACGAAATGAAATGATTATGGATATGAAAACGACAAAATGGTCAACCATAGCTTTGGGTGCGGTCCTGCTGTTTTCTGCGGGTTTGCAGTCCTGCGTGAAGACGGCACCGGAAGAAGTGCTCGACTATAACGATTTCTACAAGACGACCGACGATGCCGACGCAGCCATTCTGGGCCTCTACGGAGAATTCATGACGCTGGCCGGTCAGGTGGTGGTGCTCAACGAACTCCGCGCCGACCTGCTCGACGTCACCTCCAACGCTTCTTCCGATTTGGAAGAGGTCAACATGAACCGCAATTCCGCGAGCAACGTCTGGACCGACGTGACCTCCTTCTATAAGGTCATCGGTTCGTGCAACGATATGCTCGACAATTTCGACAAGATGTTGGCCGACAAAATCATGACCGAGGACGAATATGAGGAGCGCTATTCCGACGTGGCCGCCCTGCGTTGCTGGCTTTATTACCAGCTGGGTCTGCATTTCCGTGAGGTGCAATACATCACCCAGCCCGTTGTGGTGCCTGATGACGTGCAGGGCCCGAAGCTCTCGTTGACCCAGTTGGTCAAGGAACTCATCAACTGCATGGAGTCGCTGCCCACCCTGGAAAACTATTCCGGCAGCAAGCTCATCCAAAACACCCTTGACGGTTATTCGCTGAAGCCCATCTTCATCGACAAGCGCTGCTTCCTCGGCGACCTTTACCTGATGGACAACCGCTTCCTCGATGCCGCCACCATCTATCGCGACGTCCTGACGACCGACGAAGACAAGGTGGAGACCGCCACGCAGTATACCTACCGCCTGTACACCTGGGTCTATCCCGGCACGAGCGGCGCCTGGCAGATCCGCAACCAGCGCGGACGTTACAACGACCGCGACGCCATGCAGAACGACTGGGTGAACATGTTCCAGGGGACGACCAGCGACAAATATCGTCTGGGCGAACTCATCTGGTTCTGCTCCTACGACAAGAAATTCCAGCCCACATATCCTTTCTTCGAACTCTTCAACCCGGTCGGCGTCAACGGCGGCGAGTATCTGCTCAAACCGTCAGACTATGCCGTTGAAGACATCTGGGGAACCGAACAGCAGACGAGCGGCGTCACTTTCGACGCCCGCGGTCTGACCGGTGCCTTTGAAGAGATGGGCGACGAATATTACGTGACGAAATATTCGCAGTACGATGAAGAGAGCACGGGCACGGTGGGCGACTGGTTCCTCTACAGGGCCGGCATGCTCCATCTGCGTTATGCCGAAGCGGCCAACCGCTGCGGCTTCCCCTACCTGGCTTGGGTGATGGTCAACGACGGTCTGAGCAACAACTTCGTCTACACCCACGCCGACGGTACGGCCTACACCGACGATTCCATCAAGGTGACCGGCTGGGGCGACATCATGCATCCTTACCCTTATCCCTTCTCATTCGATGCCCGTTATTCGAAGGCTCCGCTGCCCGTGTTCACCATGCCTTGGCGTGGCAGCGGCGGCGTTCGCGGCCGGGCCAACCTGCCCAACAAAGATTTTCCGGACGATTGCCTGACCACGGCCGACTCCATCCGTTTCGTCGAGAAACTCATCGTGGCTGAAGCCGCCCGTGAACTGGGCTTCGAAGGTCATCGTTGGGAAGACCTGGTCCGCGTGTCGCACCGCATGAACAATGACCCGGGTTATCTGGATTGCCACACCTATGCGCAGCAGGACGCCCTCTACAGCGCGGGTGACGGCGACAAGTTCTTCTGGGAGGAAAACCTGAAAAAGAAATATGACCGTGCCGGCATCGGCGGTGTGGATCTGAGCACCGAGGCCAGCTGGTTCTTGGAAATGTATTGATTGTTTTCATAACTTTGCGGCTTTCCAACCCGACCGAATACATGAAAGCAAGACTCGTATCTTTATTCTTCCTTTCGATTTTGCTGCTCCCCGCAGCAGCCAAGAAGCCGCAAGTACAGACCTTCCCTGACGGAACCGCTCTTTCAGAGTGGTTCCTCAGTGAAGAGGTCCCCACGCTCGAGTCGCTGGGCAAAGTCTACAAACTCTCCGATTACGGCATCATCAGCAGCATCAGCGAGGTGCAGACGGCCGCCATCCAGCGGGTCATCGATGAGGCCGCCAAAACGGGCGGCGTGGTCTACGTGCCGGAAGGCATTTTCAAGAGCGGCGCGCTTCATTTCCCCCAAGGTACGAATCTGTATCTCTGCAAAGGCGCCGTCTTGCTGGGCAGCGAGAATATTCTCGATTTCCCGATTGAAATGACCCGCATCGAGGGCCAGACCTGCAAATATTTTCCCGCCCTCATCAACGGTGACCACCTCGACGGCTTCACCATCGCCGGCGAGGGCATCATCGACGGCAACGGCAGCGACTATTGGCGCCAGTTCCGTCTGCGCCGGCAGTGGAATCCGAAATGCACCAACAAGGACGAGATGCGTCCGCGGCTGGTCCATTTCGAATATTGCAAGAACCTGACCATTTCCGGGGTGAATCTTCAGAATTCGCCCTTTTGGACCTGTCACCTTTATCAGTGTTCGAACGTCCGTTTGCTGAACGTCCGTTATTATTCGCCCCGTTATCCCATCGCTTCGGCCAGTGCCGACGGCCTGGATCTGGACGCCTGCAGCAATGTGGTGGTGCGCGGCTGCCGCTTCACGGTCAACGACGATGCCGTCTGCTTCAAGGGCGGAAAGGGCCCCTGGGCCGACCGCGACACGACCAACGGTCCCTGTGAGAACATCCTTGTGGAGCGTTGCCTCTTCGATAGGACCACGGGCAGTTGCGTGACCTGCGGCAGTGAGGCCATCCACGTGCGCAACGTCTTGATCCGCAATTGCGAATCGACCGGCGGCGCCCACGTCCTTCTGCTCAAGCTTCGCCCGGATACCCCGCAGCGTTACGAATACATCACGGTCGACAATGTGAAGGGGCGTGTGAAGGGTTTTCTCGATTTCACCCGTTGGCGGCAGTTTTTTGACTTGCAGGGCAGGGAAGACATTCCCAAGTCGTATTGCGAACACATCGTGATGAAAAACTGCGAGGTCGAATGCAATTCCTTCATCGGCGGACAACCCTGCGACGAAGAATATCACCTGACCGATTTCAAGTTTGAAAACCTGAAAATCAAGACCCTCAAGGCCGAATGGAACCACGAATTGTTCAAACAGTATGAAATGAACAACGTGGACGTGGAAGAGGTCAGCGAACTCTCCACCCCGCTGCCCTTCTGACGGTTTAAAATCGTCCCGTAAAACCCCGGCCACGGGCCGGGCGCCGCGATAGCGGCGGGGGTTTGGGGCGCAGCCCCAATCAAAAAAGGGACATGGTATGTCACAGGGCACCTGTGACATACCCCGGCCACGGGCCGGGCGCCGCGAGAGCGACACAAAACAAGGTTCTACCTGGCCTAGGCCAGGTTTGGGGCGGAGCCCCAATCAGACAAGGATTTGGCCTGACAGGACGATTTAAATCGTCCTGTCAGGTCGGTTTAAAATCGTCCCGACGGGACGATTTTAAACAAGGAATCTGATGACCGGATTTTCTCCTTCAACGGGATGGAAATCCGGTCTCCTTTTACCGCCCGGCTGACCGGATGGTCGTCCAGACGGATTTCGCTGACGACGGCTTCGACGACGCCGGTGGTCGGCCCGGTGACGAGAATCTCATCGCCCACGTTCAGTTCATTGCTTTCCAACTGGAATTCAGCCACCCCGAGCCGGGTGAAATAATTGGTGCCCCGGCCGATGCGGATTTTCTGCGTAGTGGCCGACGAACCGTAGCGGTGGGTCCATTCTCCCAGCCTTTGCCCCAGATAGTAGCCGTTCCAGAAGCCCCGGTTGAAGACCTTGAGCAAACGACGGTCCCAGTCGGCGATGTTCGCTGCGATGACTTCGTCGTCGGAAAATTCGCCCCGTCGGTAGGCTTCGACGGCCTCGCGGTAACATTTCGTGACGGTGTAAACATATTCCGGCCCGCGGGCGCGCCCCTCTATCTTGAAGACGGAGACGCCGGCGTCGAGCATCTTGTTGAGGAAATGGATGGTCTTGAGGTCTTTGGGCGACATGATGTAGCGGTCGTCGACCTTCAGCGAAATCTCAGAACCCGATTCCAGGTCGGTCACCTCATAGGCCCGGCGGCAGACTTGCAGGCAGGCGCCGCGGTTGGCCGAAGCGTTGAGCTCGTGCAGGCTCAGGTAGCATTTGCCCGATATCGACATGCAGAGCGCCCCGTGACAGAACATCTCTATCCGCACCAACTCGCCTTTCGGGCCGCAGATGTGCTGCTCCCGGATTTGCCGGCTGATGTAAGCCACTTGTTCCAGATTGAGTTCGCGTGCCAGCACCACCACGTCGGCGAACTGCGCGTAAAATTTGAGCGCCTCGATGTTGGCGATGTTCAGTTGGGTGGACAGGTGCACCTCTACGCCTATGGAGAAGGCATATTGCAGGGCGGCGATGTCGGAGGCGATGACGGCGTCCACCCCGGCTTCTTGGGCCCGGTCGACGATGCGGCGCATCTGCTCCAGGTCGCCGTCATAGAGCACGGTGTTGACCGTCAGATAGCTTTTCACCCCTTGGGCCCGGCACTTGGCGGCGATGTCGGACAAATCGTCGAGCGTAAAGTTGGCCGAGGAATGCGAGCGCATGTTCAGGGCGCCCACCCCGAAGTAAACGGCGTCGGCCCCCGCCTTGAAGGCCGCCGAGAGGGCTTCATATGACCCCACCGGGGCCATGATTTCCACCGCCGCGGCCGCCGGGCTGTCTGCCTGTGTGCTCATCTTGACGTTCAGTCGTTGTTCAACTCTTCGATGTCGACCTCTCCGCGATGCGAAGCGCCCAGGAACCATTCGCTGTAGTAGTCGGCCATCCGCCAGAAGAAATATTCGTTCATGTCGCCGAAACCGTGGCGCTGACCGGGCAGGATAAGCATGTCGAAGCGCTTGTTGGCCCGGATGAGGGCGTTGACCACCCGGATGGTGTTGGCCGGGTTGACGTTGTCGTCGATGTCACCGCTGACCAGCAGCAGATGACCTTTGAGCCGTGGCGCCAGTTCCTGGTTGGTCTTGATGCTGTAGTGGAAGACGGTGTCGCCCTTTTCGGTGATTTCTTCCAGGATGCCGTGGTGCTGTTCGCTCCACCAGCGGTTGTAGATGCTGTTGTCGTGGTTGCCGGCGCAGGAGACCGCTACCTTGAAGAAGTCGGGGTAAGTCAAAATGGCTGCGGTCGACATGAAGCCGCCGCCGCTGTGGCCGTGGATGCCCACCCGGTTGATGTCGATGAACGGGCAGCGGGCGGCCAACTGCTGGATGGCATATTTCTGGTCTTCCAGACCGTAGTCGCGCAGGTTGCCGTAGCCATAGTTGTGATACCATTTCGAACGGTTCGGATGACCGCCCCGGTTACCCACCGTGATGACGATGAAACCGATCTGCGCCAGGCGGTCGGTGCGGGTGAAGCGGTTGCTCCAGGCTTCGTAGTTGCCTTCCACCTGCGGTCCGGGGTAGACGTAATCGAGGATGGGGTAGACCTTCGTCGAGTCGAAGTCGAAGGGCTTGTACATATAACCGTAAAGATCGGTGACCCCGTCGGCGGCCTTCACCTTGAAGGGCTCCGGAAATCTGTAGCCGGCGGCGAAGAGGCGCGACAGATCGGCGTCTTCCAGTTGCATCACTTTGCGGCCTGATCGGTCGAACAAGGCGTTCTGCGGGGTGGAGTTCACGTTCGAGAAGTTGTTGACGAAGAATTTTGAATCGTCGCTGAAACTCGTGCCCGAAGCGTTGAAGCCGGTCTCGTCAAGCCGCTTGAAGCCCGAGCCGTCGAAGCCGATGCGGTAAACGTGGCCGTTGTAGGGATTTTCATCTTTGTCGACCCCCATGGCCAGAAAACAGATGGTTTTGGAGGCCTCGTCGACGGAGAGGATTTTGTCGACGTGATAAGCACCCGTGGTGACGGCGTTTTTCAGCGTGCCGTCCGTGCCGTAGCGATAGAGCTGGGCCCAGCCCGTCCGCTCGCTCCACCAGATGATCTCGTTGCCGTTGCTGACGATGCGGGGTTCAATGGTTTCCACATAGGTGTTGAGTTCTTCGTGAATGACCGTCCGGGCCGTGTCGGCGCTCAGTTCCACCATGCAGAGGTCGGTGCGTTTGAGGTCGCGGCTGCGGCGGATCAGATAGAAGCGTTCGTTGTCGCCCAGCCACGTGGCGGGTTCCCAACGGGCGTAGCGGTCGGCGTTCTTGCCGGGGGCGGCCAGGAACTCTTCATCCTGATCTTTGTAGGCAACGGTCCGGTATTCCTTGAACGAAGCCTCTTCCACGTTGCAGACCAGCAGGTGGTTGACGGGGGCGGGTTCGCCGGGCATCTGATATTTGTAGCGCTGCAGGGTCGGACGCGGGTCGGCCAGGGCGTTGATGACCCAAAGGTCCTTCACCCCGCGCATGTCGTATTTGTAAACGGCGAAATGTTTCGAGTCGGGCGACCAGAGAATATCGGCGTGGCGACGCTCGGAGGTGTCGCGCACTTCGGCGGCCCGATAGTTGCCGTCGCCGTAATAGCATTCGTCGGTGCCGTCGAAGGTGAGCCGGTGGTCGGTCACGGTGGAATCCTTTTCGTTTTCAGCGAGTTTTTCCAGATCGGCGAAGCTCATCCAGTACAGGTCGCGGTTTTTGGCATACACCGCGCGCGTACCGTCGGGTGAGACCGATGCCCATTCGGGCAAATCTTTCTCCGTGTCGGCTTCGGATACTTCGCTCAGGGCGGCCGAAGCTATGTCGTAACGGAAATGATATGTCTTCTTTTCCTTGCCTTGGCCATCTTTTTTGGCGACCATCTCCGACGATTTGACCGAGAAGGTGAAGTAAGTGTCGTCTTTCAGCCTGATGCTTTCCAACGGAAGGTGAGCGGCGTCGAACGGTTCCTTGGTGATTTCGGAGATTTGCATGGCGAGGACTTCCATATCGAAGGCCTTGACTTTCGTCTTGCTGACGGGGTCGACGATGTAGTATTCTGTTCCTTGCGGGGTTTGCCAGGTGTACCAGAAGCGGTCGCCGTTTTTGAACCACTCGGGTTTGACGGCGGTGGAGAAAACCATCTGGGCCGTTTTCTTGGCGGAAAAACGTTCGGCGAGTTCGTAATTGGGCGTTTGGGCCGTAGCCGCGGTCAGGCCGGTCAGCAGCACGGCGCAGAGCAGACAAAATTTCTTCATGGCGTTGTTCGGAATGTTCGGGCGAAGATACGCATTATTCCGCACAACTTGGCCACCTGGCTCTTGTGTTTAGAAAAAGTTGCCTTATATTTGCGGAAAAATAACAATAAACAAAAACCGAAGAAATACCATGAAAGAAGAAATGATGCTTTACCGATTGGCCCTCAGCATGGTCGAGGGCTTGGGCCCGATAGGCGGGAGAACCCTGTTGGACGCTTATGCAGGAGACTTGCGCGCGGTTTTCACCGACACCTCCTTGCCGGAAAAACTGAAACTTCCGGAGAACATCCTGCAGCAGCTTCGTGCGCCCTCGCTCCTGGGGAAGGCCGCGCACGAACTTGAATTTATGGAAAAGAAGCGGGTGAAAGGGCTCTGGTTTGAAGACGCAGACTATCCCTGGCGGCTCAGGGAATGTGCCGATGCGCCGCTGATGCTTTATGTGCGCGGAGCGTTGCCCATCGAGTCAGCGCACGTGCTGTCTGTTGTCGGCACGCGCAAAATGACGGCTTACGGCCGAAGCGTCACGCAAAAATGGGTGCAAGTCCTCGCGGAAACCGTTCCGGATTTGCTGATTGTCAGTGGATTGGCTTTAGGGGTGGACGTCTGCGCCCACCGCGCCGCGCTCGATGCCGGCCTGCCGACGGCCGGCGTCTTGGGCAACGGTCTGTCTCAGATATACCCGCCCGCTCACCGTGACATCGCCGTGGAAATGGTCGAACACGGGGCCTTGGTGACGGAATTGCCGCACGACACGCCCATCGAACCTTTCCGTTTCCTCCAACGAAACCGCATCGTGGCCGGCCTCTCCGACGCCTGTCTGGTCATCGAGTCGGCCGTGAAGGGCGGGTCGATGTCGACGGCCCGGCTGGCCCGCGACTACAACCGCGAAGTCTATGCCGTGCCCGGACGCACCAACGACCCCTGTTCGGCGGGCAGCAACGAACTCATCCGCCGCAATACGGCCTCCATTCTGACCTCACCCGAGGCCCTCATTGAGGAAATGGGCTGGCAGCCGAAAGCCTCCGGCGCCGGCAGCCGTCAGGGCAACCTGTTCGCTTCAGCCGTCATCGACTCGCTTGACGGGCCGCTCCGTCGGCTCTTGCTCCTCTTCGAGCCCGGCGAAGACTTCACCCCCGAACGCCTGCTCTGCAAGAGCCGGACGAATCCGGCTGCGGCCGATGGTCTCGAGGCATCCGCCGCTCAGGGCGTCACGGCGGACCTGCCAGAGCCGCTGACCCTGGGCGGAAACGATCCTCAACCGCCGCTGACCATGGCCGGCATCAGTGCCTCCCTGCTGCAGCTGGAGCTCTACGGCGTGGTCGTCCACCTGCCCGGAAACCGTTGGCGACTGGCCTGACGGCGTGTTTTCCGTCGGTTTGGCCCCTTCGGCAGGCTATATACCGAAAATAATTCGTACCTTCGCGCTTTGATACGAAAACAGACCTTTTCAACACATTTATGGAATACAATTTCAGGGCCATTGAGCAGAAATGGCAGGAAGAATGGAAAAAGCGCGGCACTTATACCGTCCGTGAAGACAACGCACGTCCCAAATATTATGTCCTCGACATGTTCCCCTATCCGTCGGGCGCCGGCCTGCATGTCGGACATCCGCTGGGTTACATCGCCTCCGACATCGTGTCGCGTTACAAACGGCTGAAGGGCTTCAACGTGCTGCACCCGATGGGTTACGACTCTTACGGACTGCCCGCTGAGCAATATGCCATCCAGACCGGCCAGCATCCTGCCGTGACCACGGCCAAAAACATAGCCCGTTACCGTGAGCAACTCGACAAAATCGGTTTCTGCTACGACTGGGACCGCGAAGTGCGTACCTGCGAACCGGGTTATTACCATTGGACGCAGTGGGCTTTCCAGAAAATGTTCGACAGCTATTACGATACGGCCGCGCAGAAAGCCTTCCCGATAGCCCGCCTGGTGGAGAAGTTCGGGCAGAACGGCACGGAAGGACTGACCGCCTCCTGCACCGAAGAACTTTCTTTCACCGCCGCCGAATGGCGTGAGATGAGCGAAAAGGAGCAGCAGCAGACCCTGATGAACTACCGCATCGCCTACCTGGGCGACATGATGGTGAACTGGTGCCCGAAACTCGGCACGGTCCTGGCCAACGACGAAGTGAGCGAAGGTCTCTCCATCCGCGGCGGTTACCCCGTGGAGCAGAAAGTGATGCGCCAGTGGTGTCTCAGGGTTTCGGCCTACGCCCAGCGTCTGTTGGACGGCCTCGACCGCATCGACTGGTCCGACTCGCTCAAGGAAACCCAGCGCAACTGGATCGGCCGCAGCGAAGGCACCGAAATGGTCTTCCACGTCAAAGACTCCGACGTCAGTTTCACCATCTTCACCACCCGGGCCGACACGGTCTTCGGCGTGACCTTCATGGTCCTGGCGCCAGAAAGCGAACTGGTCGGGCAACTGACCACGCCCGCGCAGAAAGGCGAAGTCGACGCTTATCTCGATGCCGTGCGCAAACGCACTGAGCGCGAGCGCATCTCCGACCGTCGGGTGACGGGCGTCTTCTCCGGCAGCTATGCCGTCAATCCCCTGACGGGCGAAGCCATTCCCGTCTGGATCAGCGACTATGTGCTGGCGGGTTACGGCACGGGCGCCATCATGGCGGTCCCGGCCCACGACAGCCGTGACTATGCTTTCGCCAAGCATTTCCATCTGCCCATCGTGCCCCTTATCGAAGGCTGCGACGTCAGCGAGGAGAGTTTCGACGCGAAAGAGGGCATCGTGACCAACAGCCCCGTGGCCGGCAAACAAGGCTACAAAGGTTTCTCGCTCAATGGCCTGACGGTCAGGGAGGCCATCGCCGCCACCAAGAAATTCGTCACGGAAGAAAAATTGGGCAAGGTCAAGGTCAACTACCGTCTGCGCGACGCCATCTTCAGCCGCCAGCGCTACTGGGGCGAACCTTTCCCCGTTTATTACCGCGACGGCATGCCCTGCATGATGCCCGCCTCGGCCCTTCCGCTCGAATTGCCCGAAATCAAGAATTTCAAGCCCACCGAAACCGGTGAACCCCCGTTGGGCCACGCCACGGCCTGGGCCTGGGACAGCGTCAACGAAAAGGTGGTCGACAAATCGGCCATCGACAACCGGACCGTTTTCCCCATCGAGCTCAACACGATGCCCGGTTTCGCGGGTTCGTCGGCCTACTATCTCCGTTATATGGACCCCCACAACGACCAAGCCTTGGTCAGCGAGGCGGCCGACCGCTACTGGCAAGACGTCGACCTTTATGTGGGCGGCACCGAACACGCCACCGGTCACCTGATTTACAGCCGTTTCTGGAATAAATTCCTCTACGACCTGGGCTATGTCTGCAAAGACGAACCTTTCTGCAAACTGGTCAACCAGGGCATGATTCAGGGCCGGTCCAATTTCGTTTACCGCATCAAGGACACCAACACCTTCGTCTCTTATGGTCTGAAGGGCGACTACGACACCACGCCGATCCACGTCGACGTGAACATCGTCTCAAACGACGTGCTCGACACGGAGGCCTTCCGGAATTGGAACCCTGAATACAAGACGGCGGAATTTATCCTCGAAGACGGCAAATACGTCTGCGGCTGGGCCGTTGAGAAGATGTCGAAATCGATGTTCAACGTGGTCAATCCCGACCTGATCGTGGAACGTTACGGCGCCGATACGCTCCGCCTGTATGAAATGTTCCTCGGACCGTTGGAGGCTTCCAAGCCCTGGGACACCAACGGCATCGACGGCGTGCACCGTTTCCTGAAACGTTTCTGGAGCAATTGCGCGGGCGGCGAGGGCTTCTCTTTCAGCGACGAGGCGGCTACCCCTGAAGAACTGAAATGCCTGCACAAACTCATCAAGAAACTGACCTTCGACATCGAACATTTCTCGTTCAATACGGCCGTCAGCGCTTTCATGATCTGCATGAACGAATTGGGCAAGTGCAACAAGAAAGCCATATACAAAGACCTCATCGTGTTGCTGACCCCGTTCGCTCCCCATCTCTGTGAGGAAATGTGGCAGGCCGTCGGCGGCGAGGGAAGTGTATGCGATGCCCGTTGGCCCGAGTGCAACGAGGCTTATCTGGCCGAAAGCGCCGTGACCTACAGCATCTCCTTCAACGGCAAGACCCGCTTCACGATGGAATTCCCCGTCGACGCTTCGAACGATGAAATCCAGGCGCAGGTCCTCGCCAACGAGAACGCGCAGAAGTGGATGGAAGGCAAGACGCTCCGGAAGGTCATCATCGTCCCCAAGAAAATCGTCAACATCGTCATCGCCTGAGTGCTTATGATTCAACGGCCGGAAAAATACCTCTTCGAACTGCGCCTGAAGGTGCGCGACTACGAGTGCGACCTTCAAGGCATCGTCAACAATGCCAATTATCAGCATTATCTGGAACATGCCCGTCACGAGTTTCTGCTTTCCATTGGCGTGAGTTTCAACGAGTTGCACGAAAGAGGCATCGATTTCGTGGTGACCCGCGCCGAGATGGACTACAAACACCCGCTGCGCAGCCGCGACGAATTCATCGTCAGGCTTTACGTGCACAAACGTGGGGTCAGGTGGCTGTTTTATCAGGACGTGTACAAGGCGGCGGCCGAAGCGGAAAAGGAAGTGCTCTGTCTTCATTCGGTGGTGGCCAGCGTGGCGGTCATCAACGGACGGCCGAAAGACAGCCCCGAACTGGTTGAAATTTTCGAGGAAAAATTCCCCGGCATTCAGTTATACGTAAACAATTGACAACGTTATGGTACGGAAGTTTGATTACCTGGTCATCGGTTCGGGCATAGCCGGCATGAGCTTTGCCCTGAAAGTGGCGGGCAAGGGCAGTGTGGCCCTTATCTGCAAGGCGGGTCTGGAAGAGGCCAACACCTATTTCGCCCAGGGCGGCATCGCTTCGGTGACCGACCTCAAGGTCGACAATTTCGACAAGCATATCGAAGACACGATGATTGCCGGCGACTGGATCAGCGACCGTGCGGCCGTCGAAAAGGTGGTCCGCCATGCGCCCGAACAGATCAAAGCCCTGGTTGATTGGGGCGTTCAGTTCGACAAAAAAGAGAACGGCGACTACGACCTGCACCGCGAGGGCGGTCACAGCGAATTCCGCATTCTCCACCACGCCGACAACACCGGCGCCGAGATTCAGACCAGCCTTATCCGTGCCGTGCAGGCTCATCCGAACATCACCGTGTTCAAGAACTTCTATGCCGTGGAAATCATCACCCAGCACCATATGGGCATCATCGTCACCCGCCACACCCCCGGCATCAAGTGTTACGGCGCCTATATCCTCAACGAGGAAACGGGCGAGGTGGACACCTTCCTGTCGAAAATCACGGTGATGGCCACGGGCGGCTGCGAGGCCGTCTACCGCACCACGACCAATCCGCTGGTGGCCACCGGTGACGGCATAGCCATGGTCTACCGGGCCAAGGGTCTGGTCAAGGATATGGAATTCATCCAGTTCCATCCGACGGCCCTCTTCCATCCCGGCGACCGGCCCGCTTACCTCATCACCGAAGCCATGCGCGGTTACGGCGGCGTGTTGCGTACGTCCGACGGACAGGAATTCATGCAGAAATACGATCCGCGCCTGTCGTTGGCGCCGCGCGACATCGTGGCCCGGGCCATCGACAATGAGCTGAAACTCAGGGGAGAAGATCACGTCTACCTCGACGTGACCCACAAAGACCCCGAAGAGACGAAGAAACACTTCCCCAACATTTACAAGAAGTGTCTGAGCATAGGCATTGACATCACGAAAGAGTATATTCCGGTGGCTCCGGCGGCCCACTACCTCTGCGGCGGCATCAAGGTCGACCTCGACGGTCAGAGCAGCATCCGCCGGTTGTATGCCATCGGTGAATGTTCGTGCACCGGCCTTCACGGCGGCAACCGTCTGGCCAGCAATTCGCTCATCGAGGCGGTGGTTTATGCCGATGCGGCGGCCAAACATTCCCTGGCCGAACTCGACCGTTACGAATTCAACGACGACATTCCCGAATGGAACGACGAGGGAACCATCAGCAACGAAGAACGGGTGCTCATCACGCAGAGCATGCGCGAGGTCAATCAGATCATGGAGTCGTATGTGGGCATCGTCCGCAGCAACGTCCGTCTGACGCGCGCCTGGAACCGTCTGGATATTCTTTATGAAGAGACCGAAGCTTTGTTCAAACGCGTCAAAGCCACCCGTGAACTGTGTGAGCTGCGCAATATGATCAATGTGGGCTACCTCATTTGCCGTCAGGCCATGGAGCGTAAGGAGAGCCGCGGGCTGCATTACACGACCGACTACCCGCCCGTCAAACACTGAATGTTACTTTTGCAGTTGGAAAAGCACGAATGATCCCGCCAGCGCGGCGATCAACCCTGCGAGCAACAGCCGTGTCAGGCGGTTGTCGTGTTCAAAGAAGAACTGCCCGAGGGTGATGCTGTAGGGGAAGAGCGAAATCCACGTCAAGGTGACGGATTCCTTCGGAAAACAGCAGGCCGCCAGCGTCAGCATGCCCCAGAAAAGTTGGAGCATCAATGAATAAAGCGTCACGCTGCGCCGGCGTCCGCGATCCCGGTGCCAGAAGGCGACGACGGCACACACAAACGTCAGGCAGTAAGCGGCGAAAAAGAGTTTGCCCCCCGTCGAGGCGAACCACGGTGAGGCGGTCAAGGGCACCGTGGTGATGAAATCCGCCTGCAAGCAGCTGTGGTATGCTGTCAGCCACTCGGTCCTTCCGGTCAGGAAAAGCAGACCCCAGACCGTCCAAAGAAGCGTCGCGATGCCGGCCAGCGACGACAACAGACGGCCGGCCGAGGGAACATTGACGGCCAGAAAAAGAATCCACATCAGGGGCACCAGGCCAATCAGCGGCGGAACGGCTACAGCGGCCGTCGTGAAGCAGAAGAAGGCGTCGAACAGTGCCCGGTTGCACTGCGCTTGTTTGTAGCAGTCGAACAGCCGGGAAAGGCCTGTCAGCGACAACAAGGTGGCCCATGCGGCGGCCGGTTGGACATAAAGGGGAATGATGAAAGCCGCGACGAGCAGAAATATCGCCAGCGGAAAGATGCAGCGGTTTTCCGTCAGGTCATAGCGTTCGACCATCTGTTGCAGCAGCAGGAGCAACCAAGACATAAACACCGTCTGGATAACCAGGCCCCAGACGGGGTGGAGCAAGGCGGAATGCAGCGGAGCCAAAAAAGGATTGGCTGCGGTCGTCTCCCATTGGGCAAGCGCTGCGAAGGCCGTCCGGTCTATGCCGCCCAAAGGGAGGATGAACACTGCGGCCGCCAGGAAAAGGCAGGCCGGAATCATCCAGAGAACGGCGGCGGTGGAAAAACGACGGAACGATTGCATGGGGTGAGCCGGTCGGGGCGGGTGAATCAGAGGTCGAAGCCGATGTCGGAGCGGAAATAGCAGCGGTCGAAATGGATTTTCGCCGCATTCTCAAACGACTTTTTCAAGGCGTCGGCCTTGTCGGTTCCGTAAGAACTGACGGCCAGCACCCGTCCGCCATTGGTCAGGAGCGTGCCGTCGTCGGCCTTCTTCGTGCCGGCGTGGAAGACGATGCTTCCCTCGACGCCGTCGAGGCCGGTGATGGTTTTCCCTTTTTCGTAGGCTTCCGGGTAACCGCCCGACACCATCATCACCGTTACGGCCGAACGTTCGTCCATCCGGATTTCCGTTTCGTCGAGTCTGCCCTCGGCGGTGGCCTGCATCAGTTCGACCAGGTCAGACTGCAGACGCAGCATCACCACCTCGGTCTCGGGGTCACCCATCCGGCAATTGTATTCGATGACGTAAGGCTCCATATCGACTTCGATGAGCCCGAAGAAAATGAAGCCCTTGTAGTCGATGTGTTCGGCGGCCAGGCCTTCCACGGTGGGGCGGATGATGCGCTCTTCCACCTTTTTCATGAAGGCTCCCTGGGCAAAGGGCACCGGTGAGACGGCGCCCATGCCGCCGGTGTTGAGCCCGGTGTTGCCTTCGCCGACGCGCTTGTAGTCTTTCGCTTCGGGGAGCAATCGGTAATGTCGGCCGTCGGTCAGGACAAAGACGCTGCATTCGATGCCCGAAAGGAATTCTTCGATGAGCACCGTGCGGCTGGCGGCGCCGAATTTGCCGTCGAGCATGTTGCGCAGTTCTTTCTTGGCCTCTTCAAGCGAGTCGATGATGAGCACCCCCTTGCCGGCCGCCAGACCGTCGGCTTTCAGCACATAAGGAGCTTTCAAACGGCTGAGAAAGGCGATGCCTTCGTCGACGTTGTCGGCCGTCACGCTGAAATAGCGGGCGGTGGGGATGCCGTGACGGAGCATGAACGCCTTCGAAAAATCCTTGCTGCCTTCCAGGCGGGCGCCGTCGGCCGACGGACCGATGATTTTCAGCCGGCTCATTTCGGGGTCGGCGGCCAGGAAGTCGACGATGCCGTTCACGAGCGGGTCTTCCGGACCCACCACGAGCAGGTCGATGGCGTGGTCCTTGACGGCCTGACGGATGGCGGGAAAGTCATTGACGCCGATGGGGAGCAACTGACCGAGCGTGGACATGCCGCCGTTGCCCGGGGCGATGAAGAGTTTGTCGGTTTTCGGACTTTGGGCGATTTTCCAGGCCAGGGCGTGCTCACGGCCGCCGCTGCCCAAAAGGAGGATATTCATAAGGCGTGGGTATGCTTGAGTTGATGAATGATGTCGTATCCGTCTGCAATCATTTTTCCGACCGGAAAACGGCGGGGAAATCTTCTTTTTCCGGGCAGGCCCCTCATATGGAAGAAGACGCGTGGCGCCAGGTAGCTGCCGTCGGGGAAATCGCCGGCGGCCAGGGCGGTCATCGGCAGGGCTCCGTCGCGGGCGGTGAAGCAGATGCAGGTGGTGAAAAACCAAACGGCCAGTTTGTAGAGCGGTGAAGAGTAGCGGAACACGCCGGTCTGGCAGGCGCCGGGTTCGCAAAGGCCGAAACGGACGTTGGCCGCGTGGGGCGCTTGCTGGAAATGGCGGAACACACATTCGCTGCCGAGTTTGGAGCAGTTGTATTGCTTCATCAGCGGCCGGTTGTTGTCGAGCAGCGACTTTTCCATGCCTTTATAAGGTGAGAAATACGAAGCGGCCGACCCTTGTATGATGACTTTGCGCGCTTGGTCCGTGCCGGCGATGAAATCGTTGAGCAGGGTGACGGCGTGCAACAGGGCCACGAAGTTGGTGCCGGAAGTCAGCGGTACGCCGGGGGTATACCAAAGGTCTTTGCCCGGGCGGAAAACGCCGGCGTTGAAGATGATGACGTCGAAATCGGCTTGTTCCTGCCGGATGCGTTCCACCGATGCTTCCACCGCTTCGAGGCTGCCCATGTCGAAAATCAGCGTGCTGATTTGCCCTGCGGGGAATTCGCTTTGCAGGTTTTGCGCGGCCGCCGCCATTTTTTCTTGATTGCGGCAGGCCATGACCACGTGCGCCCCTTTGCCCAGCAGGTGGCGGCAGCATTCGAAGCCCAGGCCCGAATTGGCGCCGGTGATGATGACCTTTTTCCCGCTCATGGCGGGCAGCGCGGCCAGGTAGCGGTCGACTCTCTTGCGGTTCATGGTTCGGGTATCAGAAAATTTCGCCGAGTTTCTTGTCGGGATCGGCCAGGACGCGTTCGATGCAGTTGACCAGAACGTTTTGGAATTCGATGAGCTCCAGACGGGTGGTCATGATGGGCTGGATGTCGTAACAGGCCTGGATCTCCAGGGTGTCGGGGTTGAACATCAAGGCTACGTAGGCGGTCAGAGCGCCCTTGCCGTTGCTGTGGATCTGCATCGTCATGCCTTTGGGCATACGGAAGGGGATGAACGAGTAGCAGAAGTTCTCGATTTGAGTCAGCTGGCTGTGGCCCCAGGTTTTGTGTTGCATCTGCTGCACTTCCACATACGACATGCGGGTGTGACGGTATTGCTCGTTCTGCTCGTCGATGCTTTCTTTGACGAATTCATTGAACGACTTTCCGTAGTCGACGGTGGTGTAAAGCGCCACCGACTGCACCTTCGTGCCGGCGCATTTGCGTTCGGCCACCGTGGCGCGCGAATTGAGCAGCATCAGCGACATCTGGCGCGGGGCCCGGTCGTTGCGCAGTGAGCAGGCCAGGGCGTAGCAGTAAAAGAAGAAGTTGGCCGGCGTGACGTTTTCCTTTTCGCACCAAGCCAGGGCTTTTTCGGTCACTGCGCGGGGAATGATGAAACGCGAACCTTCGGTGTCGCATTTGACGAAGAGGTAGGGAATGGAAAAATGGCCTTTGTTCTTCTGTTTGAGCCAGTAGGCGCAGTGGTTGCCGTGGAGGCCGCAGTAGGTCGGTGGTTCGGGGTGGATGCGGCTGTAATAGTCGCGGTAGAATTCGCGGTCTTTTCCGCAGAGTTCGTCGTTCTGCAGGAATTCGATGTCTTTTTTGAGCACGGGCTCGAAGGCGGCGGGGGCGGCGGGCAGTTCTTCGCCCTTGCGCAGCGCCTCATATACTTTGGCGATGTCTTCGATGATGACGGCGATGCCGTAGGTGTCGGCCACGAAATGGCTCACCTTCACGAACAGCATGTCTTTGCCTTCAGCGTTTCGGGCGAAGGCCACTTTGAGGGTGTCGCCTTTGGCCGGATTGAGCATGCCGCGGCGGTAGCGGGCGATGAATTTCCATTCGTCGTCCTGGCTCTTGAAGCAGCGGGTGGGCCCGATTTCGCCCGGGTCTCCGGTTTCGGCGAAATATTGCATCAGCTGGCCGTCGCGTTTGACGAAGCGGGTGCGCAGCGCGTCGATGCGTTCGAAGAGGAGGTTGACGGTCTTTTCCATCAGCGGCCGGTCGAGGGGCTCGTCGAAGGTGAGCGAGAACATGATGTTGCCGACACGTTTGAAAAGGGTAACGGTCGTCTGGAGCTTCACAATCTGCTGTGAGGCGCTGAGGGGATAATACTGACGTTCCATTTTCGAAGAGGTTGTTTTTGTTTAATACCGCAAAGATACATACTTTTGCGGTACAAATAAAGTGTACGCAATGAATATTACAGACCGCTTTACCGGCTATGTCAAATGGGACACGCAGTCAAACCCGGAGACCGGCATGACTCCTTCTTCGCCCGGGCAGTTGGCCTTCGCCGAACATTTGGCCGCTGAGTTGCGGCAAATAGGCTTGCAGGAGGTCAGCCTCGACAATTACGGCTACCTGACGGCTACCCTGCCCGCCACTGACAACAGCATCAGCCGGGTGGTCGGCTTCATTGCCCATATGGACACCAGTCCCGACATGAGCGGCCGCAAGGTTTCGCCCCGCATCGTGCCTGCCTATGACGGTCGCGACATCGCCTTGAACGACAGCTGCACGCTCTCTCCCGCACAGTTCCCCGAACTGCTGGCCCACGTCGGCGAAGACCTCATCGTCACCGACGGACGGACCCTGCTCGGGGCCGACGACAAGGCGGGCATCGCAGAAATCGTCACGGCGATGGAATTCCTGCTGGCCCATCCTGACATCCGCCACGGAAAAATCCGCATCGCCTTCACCCCCGACGAAGAAATCGGGCAGGGGGCCGACCACTTCGACGTGGCGGCCTTCGGTGCCGATTTCGCTTTCACCGTCGACGGCGGCGAACGGGGCGAACTTGAATATGAAAACTTCAACGCGGCCGCAGCCAAGGTCGTCATCAAGGGATGCAATGTCCACCCCGGCGCCGCCAAGCACAAGATGCTGAACGCCTGCCGTGTGGCTTACGAATATGCCAACATGCTGCCCCGCAGCGAGACCCCGGAACACACCGAGGGCTACGAAGGCTTTTATCACCTGATGTCGGTCAACGCCACCGTCGAAGAGGCCGTATTGAATTACATCGTCCGTGACCACGACCGCGACCGTTTTGAGCGGCGCAAGCGGGAGATGGAACACCTGGCCAACAAAATCAACGCCAACTACGGTGAAGGCACCTGCACCCTCCGGCTCCAGGACCAATATTACAACATGAGGGAGCAAATCGAGCCCGACCATATGTTCGTGGTCGACCTGGCCCGGGCGGCGATGGAGGCGGTCGGTGTCACGCCCGTGGTCCGTCCCATCCGCGGCGGAACCGACGGCGCCCGACTTTCGTTCATGGGGCTGCCCTGTCCGAATCTGTTCGCCGGCGGCATGAACATGCACGGCCGTTACGAATACCTCCCCATCCCTTCTTTGGAGAAGGCTATGGAGACCATCATTGAAATTTGTAAATCAGTCAAATAATTTCACCTTTATGAAAACCACTCCGTTTACCGAGACCCACATTGCGCTGGGGGCTAAAATGCAAGATTTTGCCGGCTACAACATGCCGATTGAATACAATGGGATTCTTCCCGAGCATGAATGCGTCTGCACGGGCGTCGGTGTGTTCGACGTTTCTCATATGGGTGAAATTTGGGTCACCGGTCCGAACGCCCTGACCTTTCTTCAGAACGTCTGTTCCAACAACATCGCTGCGCTGACCGACGGCCAGGCGCAATACAATTGCTTCCCCAACGAGGCTTGCGGCATCGTCGACGACCTGTTGGTCTACAAGGTGGCCGATGAAAACTATCTGCTGGTGGTGAATGCTTCCAACATCGAGAAGGACTTCGCCTGGTGTCAGGCCCACAACGACTGCGGCGCCGAGTTGAGAAACGCTTCCGATGAAACGGCCCAGCTGGCCGTGCAGGGGCCCAAGGCGCTGGCTACGCTTCAGAAACTGACCGACACGGACCTGTCGGCCATCCCTTATTACCGTTTCGCTTACGGCACGCTGGCCGGTTGCGCCGACGTGCTCATCTCCAATACCGGTTACACCGGCGCCGGCGGTTTCGAAATCTATTTCCGTCCGCAGGATGCCCGGACCATCTGGGACGCCGTCTTTGCAGCCGGTGAGGAATTCGGCATCAAACCCATCGGCCTGGGGGCCCGAGACACGCTCCGTCTGGAGATGGGCTTCTGCCTCTACGGTCACGACATCGACGACACCACTTCGCCTCTCGAGGCCGGTCTGGGCTGGATCACCAAGTTCAAAGACGGGAAGAATTTCCCTTCCCGCGCGCAGCTTGAGCAGCAGAAGGCCGAGGGAGTGAAGAAGAAATTGGTCGGCGTGCAGATGATCGACAAGGGCATTCCCCGTCAGGGTTACGACCTGGTCAACAGTGAGGGTTGCCTCATCGGCCATGTCACCTCGGGCACGATTGCCCCGTCGCTGAAGCTGGGCATCGCCCTGGGCTATGTCGACGCTTCTTATGCCAAGCCCGGCACCGAGGTCGCCGTCAGCGTGCGCGGCCGCAACCTCAAAGCCGTCGTCGTCAAACTGCCTTTCCGCAAATAAGCCGGCGTGTGGAGTCAAACAGGCGTCGCTGAAAATATGCCGGACATGAACAAAGGCGTGATCTCCAAAAACGCCCAATCACACCAAAAACCACGTCACCATGCAATATTCAGGAAACGTCGTTGACATCCGCGGGAAACGGATTTACCAGGGCACGGTAAACGTCGACACGCAGACGGGCGCCATCGCCTCTGTCTGCGAGACCGGCGCGGAAGACCCGGCAGCCGATTATATCCTCCCCGGCTTCATCGATGCCCACATCCATATTGAGAGCACCCTGCTTACGCCCGAGCACTATGCCCCGCTGGCCGCCGCCCATGGAGTGACCGGCGTGGTGTCTGACCCGCACGAGATTGCCAATGTCCTGGGAACGCCCGGTGTTGACTTCATGCTCGACAGCGCCGCCCGCGTCCGTTTCAATTTCCATTTCGCCGCTCCACCCTGCGTACCGAGCACCACGTTCGAAAATGCCGGCGCCACGCTCGACTCAAACGCCATCGAAGCTTTGCTCCGACGCGATGAGATTTACGGACTGGGGGAAATGATGAATGTGCCCGGTCTGGTCTTCGGTGACGGACAGGTACTCGCCAAAATCGCGGCAGCCCGGGCGATGGGCAAAACCATCGACGGCCATATGGCCGGAGCAGCGGAAGAATGGGTGGTCAAGTGTGCCGAAGCCGGCATCGCCACCGACCACGAATGTGTCGACATTGAAGAAGCCCGCATGAGGCTTCGTCACGGCATTTCCGTCATCATCCGCGAAGGAAGCGCTGCCTGCGACTACGAAAAGCTTTCTCCTCTGCTCGGAGAAGCCGCATACGAAAAACAGCTGATGTTCTGCTCCGACGACAAATACGCCGACGAACTGCAGGCCGGCTACATCGACGACTTGGTCAGGGAGAGCATCCGACGCGGCTATCCGCTTTGGACGGTGCTTCGCGCCGCCTGCATCAATCCCGTGGAGACCTATCACCTCTCCGACGGCACTTTGCGCGAAGGCGACAAGGCCGACTTCATCATCGTCGACAACCTGAGCGATTTCCGCATCAAACAAGCCTTCGTAGCCGGACGGACAGCCGGTGAGCCCACGGGCGTGAACGACAGTGGCCTGCTGCCCAACAACTTCAAAGCCGGGAAACTCAGCGAAAGCGACCTGGCCATCGCAGCCTCTTCCGACAAGATCAAAGTCATCAAAGTATCCGACGGCCAATTGGTGACCGAAGCCTTGGTCTGTGATGCACGCATCGAAGACGGAAAAGCCATCAGCCAGCCCGACCGGGATATACTCAAGCTGTTGGTCTACAACCGATACACAGCGGGAGCCAAACCCGCTTTGGCCTTCGTGTCGGGCTTCGGCCTGAAGGAAGGAGCCATTGCCTGTTCCATCGGCCACGATTCCCACAACATCACGGCGCTGGGCACCTCCGACCGCGACATCGTCACGGCTGTGAACGCTCTGGTGGACTGCGGTGGTGGAATGGCCGTCGTCAGCCCCACTCAAGGGCTGGTGGTCCTCCCGCTTCCCATCGCCGGCCTGATGTCTGACCGGCCCGGCGCGGAAACGGCCGGGAACTATCGCCGCATCAAAGCCGCGGTCAGCTCCACCGGTTGCGGACTCAACGCGCCGCTGATGACCATGGCCTTTATTCCCTTGCCGGTCATCCCCGCCTTGAAGCTGACCGACATCGGCCTGTTCGATGCCGTCAACTTCCGCTTCTGCGACCTCTTTGTTTGAGCAGACGCGGGCTTACTCGCGTCAGCAAGAAAAAACAATCCCCGACACATCTTGTAGCAGAATGTGCCGGGGATGATTGCATGCAGAGGAAAGGTCACTTCCAATAGGTGAATTTCAATTCGTAAAAGAAGGCGTAAAGCTTGGTGGAGCTGTTGGCGTAAACGGGCATGCCCAAATCGCTGGGAGCGATGATTTCCACGTGGCCGCCGTCGCCCACATAGTCCAGGGCTTCGTGCCAGGCCTCGCAGTCACCCCAATAATAGGAACTGCTCGAACCGGTGTTGACGATGTCTTTGCAGATTTCCACCGGGAGGTAGGGACCGAAATTCGAATAGGTCACGCTGTCGCCTTCCACGTCTATTTCGCGGTAGCGCACTTCGACCACCTGCCGTTCTTTCGTACCGGAACTTTTGCCCGTATCAATCACGTGAACATAAAGGCCCGATTCGGTGAGGTAGAAGAGAGGATTGCCGTCTTGGTCATTCCATGGCACCTGGGTAGGCTCGGTTTCGGTCAGCAGGTAACCGTGCGTATCCATGAAGTCGGCGATGTTTTCCTCCATCTCTTCCAACTGCTCGGCGTAGGTTTTGTAGTCGGAGCAGGAGACCGCCGGCAAGAGCAAGACCAGCAGGGTCAACACTGCGACAAGCACGTGTGTGTTTTTCATAAGATTTATGGATGTTTGATGATTAGTTCAACATGACCTGACCGCCGGTGATGGGCAAAGCCTGACCGGTCTCACCGATCTGCTCCATCAGATAAAGCGCGCCTTTGCAGACGTCTTCGGGCGAACAACCCTTGCGCATGGGCACCTGGGCCAGATAGAAATCCTTCACGTCCTGCACGTTCTTGGCGCCGGGCACCTTGCCGGCATTCAGGTACTGGATAAACAGGCCGTTGACCGGATTGCTCCACAGCGGGCCGTCGTAGAAATTGCCCGGGCAGATGGAATTGACCTTCACGCGGTTGGGGGCCAGTTCCAAAGCGAACGACTGGGTCAGACCCAGGCCGCCGAACTTGCCGCCGGCGTAGGCGAAATTGGCCTTGCTGCCGCGCAGGCCAGACTTCGAGTTCACTTGAATGATGTCGGCGTAATATTGTTCCTGGCTGTAGGCTGTCTGGAGTTTCATCACGCGGCTCACCACCTTGCAGCAGTAGAAATAGGCGTAATAATTGATTTTCGTGACGAAGTCGAAGTTTTCGGGGGTCATGTCCTGCAGACCGCCGGCCCTCAACACGCCCGCATTGCTGATGAACGCGTCGATGGCGCCGAAATGGCAGACCGTCTCGTGCACCAGATGTTCGATGGAGGGAATGTCGCTGACGTTGGTTTTCACGAAGATGGCGCGGTTGCTTTTGCACATGCCGTTGAAGCGGTCTACAGTCTCCTGTCCGACCGTCTCGTTGAGGTCGGCCACGACGATGTTGGCGCCTTCGAGCAGCAGGCAACGGGCAATGCCTTCGCCGAAGCCCTGCGCGGCACCTGTCACCACGATGGTCTTGTTCTCAGCCCGACCGGCAGCACCGCCGGCCGCCACGCTGCGGCGGTAGTTCTCCACTTCCCAGTTGTCGATGAAATCGATCTGGGCCTGGGTCATGGGGTGCGGACCGCCGAATTGCTCCGACAGGGCGGCAATCTTCATGGCATCCTCGTAAACATCGAGAATGATGTCGCACTGGGCCGCGTTGTCGCCGACGGCCACGATGCCGATGCCCTTGATGAGCAAGACCTTGGGCAGGTAACCGAACTTCTTGACGAAGGCGGGGATGGCCTCGGCGGCCTGCGCGATTTTCGCTTCGGGCTCTTCGGCGTCGATATAAATGTAATTCGATTTGCAGTAGACGATGCCGTCGGGGGTAAACGGACGGCTGATTTTCGCATAAGCCTCCGCACTGTCGTAGAACGACTTCACCAGCGAATTCTTGCGCACTTTCAAGCACTTGAGGTTGCTGCCGCTGTAGGGGTTGCGGATGCCGCCATAGGTCTGTCCGCTCAGGGCGATGGCCTCGTCGCAAAGCATCATGCGGATGGCCGGTACGACCTGTTCGGTGCAGGAGCAGGTTTCGCGGGGTTCGATGTCGAGCGGTTTGCCCGAAAGGCGGGCGATGATTTTGTCATAAAGGCGGTAAATCTCAGCGATGGTATCGGCGGCGACGAAAATGCCGTGGTTCTGCAACCAGATGACCTGGGGTTCCTCGCCGAATCGGTCGCGGAAAGCCTTGATGTTGTCTTCCACCTTTTTGAAAAGCGTGTAACCGGGATCGGTGTAGGGTACGAACAGAGCCTTTTCGCCAAAGAGCTTCTGCAGGTCCGTTTCGGCGTTGGCCGAGCACATCAGTCCGTTCACGGCTGTGGGATGGAGATGGACCACGAAAGCGTAACCGATGACGTTGTGCATGGAGGTTTCCACCGACGGACGTTTGCCCTTGGTCAGGCAAGCGGCCGCCAGGTCGTCCTTGACCTGGGCTTCGCGTTCGGTCGTGTCGCTGCTGTATTGGCGGGTCGACAAGACGGCCAGTTTCTCACGGTCCAAAACGGCGAAGCCGTCTTCGGTGATGGTGGCCAGGGCAGAGCCCGAAGCCTTCACCCAAAGTTTTTCATTGTTCTTATAAGATGTGTTGCCGCCTCCGGCAATCACGAAACGGTTGTCTTTTCCGTAAAACTGCGAAACCTCAATAAGGTCTTCTATTTCTTTCATGGGGATATGTTTTTTTTAGATGGAATGAATCAGTTGGTCACCCAAGGCGATGAATTCGTCGCGCTTGGAGGGGTCGGCCACCCCGTCGGCGTCGACATAGCCGCTCAGCCCCTGTTTGACGAGGTGCTGGTGAGCAGCCACGACGCAGCATCCTTCGTAATTGATCTGTTTCAGCCGGTCGGTCAGCGGGGTGCTGTGACGGGCGAAGAGTTCCACGGGTTCCATGGCCGGAGTGTTGTGTTCCGAGCCGAAAGTCACCACGAATCCCTGGTCGTGCAGATACGAAGCATATTTTTCAAGCAAGGCCACGTCGTTGCGGGTGGTGATGAATTCCACCGAATAGAAACCGCGCTGGCGCAGCACACGGGCCACCTTTTCCAAATCGGCCTCGAAATCGGTGTAGCCGCCCTTGGCGTCGTCGGCCAGGAAAGGATAGGTGGGGATGCCACCCGCGGCCAGGATGATGTCGCAGACCGTCTTCATCGGGAGGAAGGCTTTGGGGTCTTCCGGCACGAAGGCCGCTCCGCCCGCCTTGAGCAGGTTGCTGCGGATTTCGTTTTCCACGCCGGCCTCGTTGCTGACGGCCGATTTCAATTCCTTGCCGCCCCAGATGCTCTCCAGCAGAGCTTTGATGGCCGCCTCGTCGTTGTTGCAGTGTTCATACACTTTCAAGCGGAGGGCTTTGGCCAAGTGGCGTTCGCGGATGCTGCCGCGGGTCAGTTCACGGCAAATCCAATCGAAATCGAGCCGGAAACCGGCATTCACTCCGTCGAGGACAGCGTTCAGCTTTTCGCACATGCTCTTGACCTGTGCGTTGGCTTCGTTTCTGACGGCTGCCAGTTGCGACGCAAAAGGCTCCGCGAGTGAGAACGGATGGCGAAGGCCCTTGCCGCTCAGGTAGGTACGGCCGGGGTTGCCGGGATCGTTGACCCGGAGCCCCGCCTTCTGGTCCTCTTCGTTCAGACTGATGAATTCGATGTTGAAGAGGGGATAAAGCCCTCTTGCGGCACAGCCGTCTGCCCAGGCCTGATAGCCGGCGGTCGTGTAGAAATCATTGATACCTACTACCTTGACGCCTTCCTGACGGGCGCGGTCCAAGGCTTCGTCCACGCCTGAAAACGCGCTGAAAGAATAGGGCGTATGAAGGTGGGCATTGACTTTTTCGATGTTCATACCGTATGTTTGTTTTGAGTTTTTTCAGGGGGTAAAGATACAAAAAAAATGGATGTCGGAGTCAGCTTCTTAAAGTTCGTAGGGGGGAAGTTTGTCGAAGCCGGGCGTTTCGTAGTTGGAGATATGCAAGCGGAACCGCTGCAGCCACTCCAGATCGTGTTGGATCGGGGTGCATCCTTCAGGTAAATCGAGTCCTGAGAAAGATTGGAAATACCCCACGACGGCATCGCGCCACCAAAGAGCATCCTTGGCCTGCCGTTCCAGACGGACGGCCACCTGGCGGAAACGGAGCCGGTCTACATAAGGCTCGGCCGCCTGCCAGATTTTCCTGTAGGCGCAGACGGCTTCGAAACCCGACTGGTAAGTCAGGCAAAGCTCTTCCCAAAGGGTCCGTCCGCTCTTCATGCGATGGTCCCAAGGGAGGTGGTGAAACCAGAGAAGCAATTCCTCGGGGCAGGTCGTGACGTCGTTGTAAAGCGAGCAGAGCGGTTCGTGATATTGTTCCACGGCGGCCGTACCCTTGAGCGTGCGGTCGAAACCCACACCGTCGGGGCCCGCCTTGTGGTAATACATCGGCGACCAGTCGGGCCTCACGGACCCTTCCCAAGGACCGGGTCCGTAGTGACCTGCGCCGGCAAAGAGGTGATGAAGTCCGAGGGGCATTTCGTAACGGACCGTCGTTTCGCGTGAGGTGAGCATCATTTCGCGGACCGGATGGAGGAAGCGGGCATCGCTGACGGCAAAGGTCTGGCGAAGCCATTCGTCGGCAATCTGTTCCGAAGAAAGCGCGGAATTCCAGGCCATCCGTCCGAAGGCATACCAGTTGGCTTGCGCAAAGGGATGGCCGCACCAGTTGATGCTGTCGCCGATATTGGCCACGCCGGCGATGGCGGTCTGACGGTACGGGAATATCTTCCCTTGCGTGACGGCGGCCACCGTGGTCCCGGCTCCTTTCTGATAGGTGTCACTGTCGAGGCATTCCTTCCACATCGGGTGGAGAAAGACCAAGTGGTTGGAATGGCCCAGATATTCCTGCGTGATCTGCATTTCGGCCATGACCTGTGTCTTTTCCAATTGGCCGAACAGCGGGCTGAAGGGCTCTCGCGGTTGGAAATCGACCGGTCCGTTCTTGATCTGGATGATGACGTTGTCGCGGAACTGTCCGTCGAGGGGTTGGAATTCCTCCACGGCCTGGCGGGCGCGGTCAGGCGAAGTGGCCGCATAAACGAAGGCGCGCCACATCACGATGCCGCCGTAAGGCTTCAGCGCATCGGCCAACATATTGGCGCCGTCGGCGTGGGTGCGGCCGTAGTCCTGCGGGCCCGACTGCCCCTCCGAATTGGCTTTGACCAGGAAGCCGCCGAAATCAGGAATCAGCGCATAGATTTCGGCGACTTTGTCACGCCACCAGGCCGCGACTTTCGCTTCAAGCGGGTCGGAGGTTTTCAGACCGCCCAGATGCTTGGGAGAAGCGAAGTTGACGGAGAGATAGACTTTCAGACCGTAAGGGCGGAATATGTCGGCCAGCGCCTTCACCTTGAGCAGGTATTCGGCGGAGAGCATGCAGGGGTCGGCGTTGACGTTGTTGAGCACCGTGCCGTTGAGGCCGACCGAGGCATTGGCCCGGGCATACTCGGCATAAAACCCGGCATTGGCGGCGACATCGTCCGTGACGATATCGTCCCATTTCCAAAGTGATTGCCCGGCAAAGCCGCGTTCCACACTGCCGTCGGGGTTGTCCCAGTGATTGAGTACGCGATGGCGGTAAACCGGCACGCTTTCAAAGCTTTCGCCCGACTGCAAAGGCCGGTCGCAGGCTTCGCGGCGCAGCCATTCGAAACTGCCGTAAAGCAAGCCCACCGGGGTATTGGCCTGCAGGGTTCCCGTGCTTCCGTCCCATTCCAGGCGGTAACCTTCTTCGCCCAAGGCGTCGTCGGGTATGCTCAATTCCTTGACCTTGACCGGCAGACCGAGCAGAGCAAGATTGTTTTGTACGAGGTCAAGCGTTGTGATTGACGCGGATGTTTCGGCCGTCGCCGCCGGGCCCAACCACAAGGCGTGGCCGTCGTTGTCGGCCGGTTTTTCAGGGGAGCAGGCCGGCAATACAACGGCAATAACTGCCGTCAGAAGGCCTGTTGCAAACGATTTGGAATTCATATGCGGATTCATTTTCCCGTAAAGATACGACAATCCTCCTGATTTTCATTTCCGATCGAAAAAAGGCCGGCTGTAACGAGCCAGCCTTGGTCATGAATGCAGAGTTAGCGGCGACGCCTTCGGCCAGTCCTTCCACGCGGCCTCCGGTAATCTCGATGCACGAAAAGGTCAAATCGTGCATCGAGATCAGCAGCAGACTTGTTGCGGCGAAAGGTTACCACCGTCTGAGCGGCTTGCAGGCAGGGGCGGCCGCAGGAAGCGGCTGACCCGCAAAATCTCGATGCACGGAATGGTAGAATGGTGCATCGAGAATGAACGGCGACAAAAGGTACCCTTGCCCGAAGGGCCTGTAGCCGGCGGTCCCGTCCGCAGTGAGAAATCTCGATGCACGAGAAGACCAAATCGTGCATCGAGATTCACGGCCGACCGGTCGCGGCCAAAGGTTACCCTCGGCTCAGCAGCTTGTAAGCAGGGGCGGCCGCAGGAAGCGGCTGACCCGCAAAATCTCGATGCACGAAAAGGTCAAATCGTGCATCGAGAATGGAAGGGCGCGGCTCCAATAAAAACAGAGAACCGACTCAGGCGGTTCTCTGTATAAAAATAGAGAACCGATGGCTCGGTTCTCTTTTTTTTATCATGCTTTTACTCTTCGGTCGGGACGACGGAGACAAAGCTGCGGTCTTCCTTTTTCTTGCGGAAGGTGACCGTGCCGTCAACCAGAGCATAGAGGGTATGGTCGCTGCCCATGCCGACGTTTTCACCGGGATGATGGACGGTGCCGCGCTGACGAACCAGAATGTTGCCGGCTTTGGCGAATTGGCCACCGAAAATCTTTACACCGAGTCTCTTGCTTTCAGACTCACGGCCGTTCTTAGAACTACCTACACCTTTCTTATGTGCCATAACTTTCTGATTTTTTAAGCCAATACAATTTCGTTGATCTTGATTTCGGTCAGGTAATCACGATGACCTTTCAGTTTGCGGTAACCTTTTCTGCGTTTTTTGTGGAAAACGAGGACCTTGTCACCTTTCAGATGAGAGAGGACTTCGGCTTTCACGCAGGCACCTTCTACGGTGGGGGCACCCACGGTGATGTTACCTTCGTTGTCGACGAGGAGAACCTTGTCAAATTCGATGGCAGAACCCTGTTCTGCTTCCAGGCGGTGGACATACAGACGACGGCCCGCTTCGGCCTTGAACTGCTGTCCGGCGATTTCTACGATTGCGTACATTTTGCAAATCATTTATAATTACATCGGGAAGGTGGGGTGCGCGGTGGCTTTCACAGCTGACGGCATTGCCTCTTGTCGACCTTATCCGAAACGGAGCGCAAAGGTAATGGTTTTTCTTTTCAAACCAAATGCCTTAGCGCTCTTTTTTTACAGATATATCTTTCCGTTGGAAATTTTGATGCCTTTGTAATCCGGGTTGACGCGGATGCCTTGCAGGTTGTAGACCGGGGCGTCGGGGTCGTCAGACGTCGTCACCCGCTCTGTCGCATCGGCGCTGCCGTTCAGACGGCCGGGGGCGCTCAGACCGCCGTATTCATTGACCGCCTGCACCGCGTAGGCAGAACCGGCCACATAGGAGCAGGAACAATCGGTGGTGATGGTTCCCACCTGTCCGTCTTTGGTCACCACGTAGCAGATGGCATAGGGGACGGCCGGCCAGGTGAAATTCGTCGCTCCTTCGCTATAAACGGGCGCCGGCGCCTCGCAGGCTTCGCAGACGGCTTCAGGTTGCCAGGCGTCGCTGCCGCCCATACAGTTCCTGACAGTGTATTGCGCCGCCTCCTCATCGGTGAGGCGGTTCTTGGCCGTGCCCCAGATGGTGTCGTTGCCGCTCAGGTAGTAATAGCGGCTGCGGCGGTTGCTCAGGTCGAGCGGGTTGCCGTAGGCGTCCATGGTGTTGTAGTCGGCCCAGATGGCGGGCAGACCGCCCATGGTCGGATACCAGCCCGTGGCCGGGATGGTCACTTCGGCCTTCGTGTTGATGAAAACGGTTTTGGGGCTGTTGTGCCAGGGACGGCCCAACCAGACGTCGGTCTCGGAGGGTCGGCCGGGCGCGGTGATGAGGTTGCTGAGGAAAACATACCCCCACTCCGTATTCGAGGAATGCGACGGGGCCACGATGTAGCCGCCGCTCTTGCGGACAATGTTGATGGTGTCGGCATCGAACAGGACGTTGTTCGAACCGTAAATGAAGTCGACGGCCCCTTCAATCCAGCAGTCCTTGACGTAGACGCGGTCGTTGGCGTTGCGACCGGAGTAATAGGTATCCTGATAAGAATACCATCCGCATTTGTTGAAGATGATGCGGTCGTTGTCGGTGACCAGCGCAAGGGCCTGCGGACCGGCTTTCTGTTCATAGCCGTAAGCGTTCATGAAGCTGATGCCTTCGAAGTAGCAGTTCGCGCTTTTCACGCAGGTGGTGGCCCCATCATCGATGCCGTAAGCATTGTCGCCGCCGCAGAGCCGGCTGTCGCTGATGAACACCTTGCTCTTGTCCTGACCGATGAGGTGGATGTAAGGCTTGTTGGCGGGAATGAGGTGGTGACCGGTATAGGTGCCTTCCTTGACGAAGATGAGCCACGGTTTCACGCGGTTGGCCGGCGCCGCGCTGATGGCCTCGGGAATGGTCTTGTAGTCGCCGCTGCCGTCTTGTGCCACGACGGCGTCATAAAGGCGGGCTTGCGGCTGGGTGCGCTTCATCGTGGTGAAAACGATTTCACAACCTTCGAAGGCATGGCCGTTGCGGTCGGTGACGGCGCCGGCGGGAAGGGAGAAGGTATAGGTTTCGTTGTATTTCAGACCCGCATACGGAAAAATTGCATTTTTGCCCGTGACCGTAGCGCTCAGCGTTTCGCCGTTGAGGGTGGCGTGGCCTTCTCCGGCCAGCACTTTTTCATCGAAGGTCAGCACGATGGAGCCGGAGGCCGATACGCCGGTGGCCTTGTCGGAGGGGATGGAAGCGATGAGCACCGGCGGATTTTCGTCTTGCGCATCGTCTTTTTCGGCGAGAAAATACGTCTCGCCTATGGTGAAACCGTCGTAGTCGGATTCGACGGCTGTTTTGCCGCTGTTGACGTCGGGATAGAAGCGCACCCGCAATTTCTGCCGGTTTTCGGCTTCGACGGGCAAGGTGATGGTCTGTTCGGTCCAGCCGCGGCTGGGCATATGGTATTCGCCGAAGGTGGTGAACGTTTGCCCGTCGGTGCTGTACTGGACATAGTACGTCTCATAGGAATTGTAGTCGTTGCCCAGAGCGGACGACATCCGGATGTCGTGGTAACCGACCGTCGAGAACGACAGCTCGAAATAGTATCGGTCGCTGAGCGGACGCCACACGCGGGCACCGTACCGGCCGTTCTGGGCACCTTTGGAAGAGCCGCAGGCCAGCCAGGAGGTGGTGTTGCCGGCCGCGTTGCGCAGGGAAAGCAGTCCGGCGTTGTCCGACTCCGACTTGAAGTCGGCGGCGCGCTCGGTGGCCGGCTGGTCGTTGTAGAAGTCCCAGGCCACGATGTAGTCTGCCGAGGCGTAGCAGGCGGTGACGGAGACGGCTTCGTTGACCGTGATCTCCCGTTCAGCGGCCGTGATGATGGAAGAACCTTCCGAATCATCCCAGTGGGTGAAGGTGAGTATCTTGTTGCCGGAGGCTTTGAGCTTCACCTCGCTGCCTTTTTCATACCAATGGACACCGTCGATAAGGGTTCCTTCCGGTTCCAAGGAAACCATATAAAGGTTGGCGCCGCCGCTGACCTTCACCTCCAGCGGAAAAACTTCAAGCTTTTCGTAGCGGGCTTCCAGATAGGTGTCTTGCATGATGTCGAAGACATAAGGATTGTTTTCGCAGATCACCTCGGCGTCTTGGTCGACCCAGGCCTTGAAGCGGTAACCGAAGTTTTCGCTGGCCGTGAGGGTGAGGACAGTGCCCTGGTCGAACTTTTCTCCGGCCGGGCTCACGCTGACGCTGCCGGCCTCAGGCGGGTTGACGGCGGTCGAAAGCGTGTATTGCGGCACTTCTTCGGGCGTGCCGCTCACTTCACCGCTGATGACGAAGTTCTGGAAACCGTATTCCTTGTTGTTGGCCAGCCCTTTGATGTATATTTTGAGGGTGAAGGCATTGCCCGACGCGACGACGTCGGTCACGTCATATTTGCATTCGGAAACATAGGGCGCTTCCTTGACCAGTTGAGGGGTGAAGTTCTCGGCCAGCACCTGCGTCTGGCTTCCGTTGCTCACCACTACGTCGAACTTGCCGCCGTTCGTGCCCACTTTGGCGGCCCGGAAGGCTACACCGGTGGGGTGGAACTGCACGCCCTTTTTGGGAACCAGGGTGAAAACCAAGGCGTCTTCTTCCAGATTCGAAGCCACGTTGCTCGTGGAGGGCTGAACGTTGGAAATCGTTCCGATGTCGCTGTTGATGGTGCGGGTCTGGGTGTAGTGCAGGTCGGAGCCCATGGTGAATTCCATCACCGAGAACATATGGGCTGACTGACTCGTACCCGTGGTCGCATTGTCTGACGCGGCCTGGAACGGCCAGCTCACGGCGACGGCTGAGCCGCCTTCTGCGCGGGCGGTGCTGACACAAAGGGCAAGCAGAAGCGGAAGGACATAAAGGGCGGTTCGTTTCATATCATCTTGATTTAATGGTTTTTACTATGGTCAATCTTTGTCAGCGCAGCAAACGCTTTTCGGTGGTGGTGCGGCCGTCGTCCGAGCGGGTGCGGAGCAGATAGATGCCGGCGGGCAGGGTAGAGAGCAGTGCGTCTTCGTCAGCGGAATCGCAAGTGCCTGCGCAGCGCCCGAAAAGGTCGTAGACCGAAACGGTTCCGAGCGGGTCGGTCTCCGTCTTGACGGGCGTCAGCGCATCGGGCTTTTCCGGATTGAGGGCGTCATACAACGTCGCCTGCAAGGTCTCCGGATAGTAGGTCGATTTCGGCGTGCTCACGTCGCTCAGCGCTCCGTTGGGGCTGACGGCGTAGATGGTGTAATTGTCGCTGCCTTTGGCGGAATTGACCCAGCAATTGCTCTTGCAGCTGCCGACCAATTTGTCACCGATGTAAAGCAGATAGCCGGCAGCTCCTTCCGAGGCCACCCATTTCACGAAACCGTCTTTGGCCGTGATTTTCTTGATCATCTTGCTGCCGGTCGTGGCCGGGCGGACCGGCGTGACCGATGGAACGGGGTCGAACGCAGGCCCTGTCTCTCCGGCGGTTTTCTGAAAAACATTTTCCATGGTCAGACAGTCGAGGCGGTCGTTTTCGCTCAATTGCAGGCTCCAGGAAACCCGTTGGGCAACGTCAGCCGGGGCTGTGGCGGCGCTGTTCAGACTGTTGTATTCGCCGAAACTGCAGCTTTTCCAAAGTTCACCGTCCGTTCCGTCCCAACCGGCGGAGGCGATGTGGCTGCCCAGGCGGCACTCCATAAAGATGCTGCCCGATTGTCCGCCCCGGGGGCGTCCCAGGTAACAACTGCCGCTCGCCACGTCGCTGGCGGCCGTCAGGTCGCAGTCGTGGAAAAAGAAATTATAATATAAGGTGTGGCCGTCGGAGAGCTTCGAACTGTAATCGACGCCTTCCGGGGCCGTGATCCAACCGGAGTCCGTGTTGTGGAGGGTGCATTGGTAGAAATAACAGCTGCCGGCGGCCGAGATGACGTCGACCGCCCCCTCAAAACGGCATTTGTAGTAAAAGCCGCGGCCGTTTTTGTCGGTCCGAAGGCTTTCCTGAAGGCTGAGGATGCGGCAGTTTTTGAGCACCTGGCGGTCGCCGCACTGCCGGAGGGCCGTGCAGGGCGCTTGCGCCGCGGTGTTCGACACCGTCACGTTCTCCATATAAAAATCGGGCGCGTTGACGGTCATCGTGAGGGAATCTTCCCCGACGATCACCGTTTTCCCGACGTTCTCGCCGATGAGGCTGATGATTTTCCGGGAAGGCTGCCCGCTCCGGCCGATGAGGACATTTTCTTCGTAAGTGCCGTTGCGCAGAAAAATCAAGTGGCGCTCACCGTCCTCAGGCACTGCCTCTACGGCGGCCTGGATGCTCGTGAAGTCGCCGCTGCCGTCAGGCGCGACGATGAAATCGAAGGGTTTGGAAAAATCGAGGGCGATTTCTTCGCCGCAGAGGCTGTTGAGATAAACTTCCAACACCGAGTAGCCGTTGGCCAGAATGGTCCGGCCGTCGTCGGGGTCGGTCGCATCGAGCCCGTGGGCCGTCTCCCAAGCGTCGTCCATGCCGTCGTGGTCGTTGTCGGTGACGGTGTCGTAGGTCCGGTATTCGGGATAACCGCCCACGTCGTCGGGACGGTCGATGATGCCCGGCGCCACGCCGCTCTGTGAGCCCGTGTAAGTGGTTTTCCCCTGCATCGTTTCGCGGATGATGCGGCGGTCGACCGTGTCGCGGGGGAAGGCGCCGGCGCCGGCGAGCACGCTTTTGTAGGCTTCGGCGGCCGTCTCAGTGGTGACCGGGTCGCTCACGGCGAAGGGTTCGCTCATGCAGATGTCGGCTTTCTTGTAGCCCAATGCGGTGTAGTCGCTGTAGTCGAGCCCGTTGTAATTGTTGGTGTTGCAGGCGGTGTTGGCGCTACCTTCCATATAGTTGCCGCTCATGTACCACTGCGTGCACAGCTTTCGGGGGTTGCTTCCGGAAGTGTTCCGGCAGAATTTGGAGGCTTTGGTGCCCGGGTAAGCGGGGCCGGGTTTGTAATAGTTGCCGACGAAATTGATGTGCTGGGTTTCACCGACTTCGTCCCAGTCGGCGCCGTAGCAGGCTCCGTTGCCGCCCCAGTTGTAGTTGACGTTGTTGACGAAGTCGATGAGCACGTTCTTGTCGTTGCTGCGGGCACCGTTGAAACGGGGCGAGCGGCTCTTGTTGTGGGCCAGCAGGTTGTGGTGATAGGTGGCCGTCTGACCGCCCCACTGCGTGCCGTAGCCGCGCACGCCTTTTCCGTGGCCGGCGTCGTAGAGTCCTTCGTGGACGATGCACCACTGCACGGTCGTCAGGGTATTGTCGTAGATGGTCATGTTCTCTTCGCCGCTCCAGCCGAAGGTGCAGTGGTCGATGATCCAATTGCTGGCGTTTTCAATGCCGATGGAGCCGCCGGCCAGGAAATTGTTGTCGGCGTCGAGGCCGATGCGGAAGCGGACGTGGCGGATGATGAGGTTCTGGCAGCCGCCGAAGTTGCACTTGCCGCCCTTGATGCAGATGCCGTCGCCCGGGGCCGTCTGACCGGCGATGGTCAGCCCGTCGGTCCGCTGGCAGCGGAGGTCACCGTCAAGGTTGATGATGCCCGATACCCGGAAAACGACGGTGAGGGGCTGGCCGCTGTATTGTTTCAGGGCCCAGCGCAGGCTGCCTTCGATCGGGTCGTCGGCGTCGTCGGAGAGGTTGGTGACTTCCACGACGTGGCCGCCGCGGCCGCCCGTGGCCCATTTGCCGAAGCCTTCGGCGGTGGGGAAGGCGGGCGCTTGTGCCGAAAGGGAAAAGGCCGACAAAAAGCTCAACAGGAGAAAGCAGGGAAGGAAATGTCTGATTTTCATGACGGAATCTTGAACGCTGACCAAAGAGATGCCTCCGTGGACAAGCCGGAAAAGGAAAAATGAAGGGAGCCTTGTCTTGATGACCAAGGCAAGGCTCCGCTGTAAAACATTGGTCAGGAAAGGGCCTGATGCATGGCCGCTGCGGCCCGGCGTCCGTCGCCCATGGCCAGGATGACGGTGGCGCCGCCGCGCACGATGTCGCCGCCGGCGTAGAGGATGGGAATCGACGACTGCATCTGGTCGTTGACCACGATGGTCCCCTTGCGTGAAATCTCCAGTCCTTCCACCGAATGGGGAATGAGCGGGTTGGGCGAAACGCCGATGCTGACGATGACCAAGTCGACGTCGATGGTCTCGATGGCGCCTTCGATGGCGACGGGACGGCGGCGTCCGCTGGCGTCGGGTTCGCCCAGTTCCATTTTCTGGAGGCGCATCTGCGTGACGCGGCCTTTTTCATCACCGATGTATTCGATGGGGTTGTGGAGGGTGAGGAATTCCACGCCCTCTTCCTTGGCGTGCTTGACTTCCTCCAGACGGGCGGGCATTTCCTCTTCGCTGCGGCGATAGACGATCATGGCCCGCTCGGCGCCCAGGCGCTTGGCGGTGCGCACCGAGTCCATGGCGGTGTTGCCGCCGCCGATGACGGCCACCCGCTTGCCGAAGGGCACCGGGGTGTCGCTGGCGGGGTTGGCGGCGTCCATCAGGTTGACGCGGGTGAGGTATTCGTTCGAGGAGAGAATGTTGAGCAGATTCTCGCCCGGAATGTCCATGAAGTTGGGCAGACCGGCGCCGGAAGCGACGAATATGCCTTTGTAACCTTCCTTCTGAAGGTCGTCGATGGTGATGGTTTTGCCTACGACGACGTCTTTCTGGAAATCGACGCCGATTTTGCGCAGGTTGTCGATCTCCACGTCGACGATGGCGTTGGGCAGACGGAATTCGGGAATGCCGTATTTCAACACGCCGCCGATTTCATGCAGCGCTTCGAACACGGTCACGTCGTAACCGGACTTGGCCATATCGCCGGCGAAGGAAAGTCCGGCCGGGCCCGAACCGACCACGGCGATCTTGATGCCATTCTTCGGCGCGGTTTCGGGCAGGGAAATCTGGCCGCTTTCGCGCTCGTAGTCGGCGGCGAAGCGCTCCAGGTAACCGATGGCCACTGCCTGCTTCTTGAGCTTCTGCACATAGAAACACTGCGATTCGCATTGCTTTTCCTGCGGGCAGACCCGTCCGCAGACGGCCGGCAGGGCGCTGGTCTGTTTGAGCACCTTGGCCGCGTTGAGGAATTCGCCGCGTTCGATTTCCTTGATGAAACCCGGAATGTTGATTTCGACGGGGCAACCGCTCATGCAAGTGGGGTTGACGCAGTCGAGACAACGCTTCGACTCTTGAAGCGCCTGTTCGCGGGTAAGGCCTTGGTTGACCTCCTCCAGGCGGGTGTGACTCCTGTACTCCGCATCGAGTTCGTTCATCTTCACGCGGGGCAGGTCGGTCCGTTCTTTGGCCTTCATGCTCTTTCTGAGCGTTTCGCGCCACTCCTGGCTGCGGGCGGCGGCGATGGATTCTTCTTTCGTCATGGTTATCCGAGTTTTTTCATTTCTTCTTTTTCATATTCCTTGTAGGTGCCCATACGCATCATCATGTTGTCCCAGTCGACCTGGTGGGCGTCGAATTCGGGACCGTCCACGCAGACGAACTTGGTCTGTCCGCCGATGACGACGCGGCAACCGCCGCACATGCCCGTGCCGTCGACCATGATGGTGTTCAGGCTGGCCACGGTGGGAATTTCATATTTTTTGGTCAGCAGGCTCACGAACTTCATCATGATGGCCGGGCCGATGGTGACGCACAGGTCGACCTTTTCCCGCTTGATGACTTCTTCGATGCCCACGGTGACGACGCCCTGCTTGCCGTAGGAACCGTCGTCGGTCATGATGATGACCTCATCGGAGCTTTTGCGGATTTCCTCTTCGAGAATGATGAGGTTTTTGCTGCGGGCCGCCAGCACGGTGATGACCCGGTTGCCGGCCGCCTTCATGGCTTGTACGATGGGCAGCAGGGGGGCGACGCCTACGCCGCCGCCGGCGCAGACCACGGTGCCGAAGCGGTCGATGTGGGTGGCTTTCCCCAGAGGACCGACCACGTCTTCCACGCTGTCGCCGACGTTGAGGTTGCAGAGTTTGTTGGAGGTGAGGCCCACGCGTTGGACCACCAGGGTGATGGTGCCTTTGGCGGTGTCGGCCTCAGAAATGGTGAGCGGGATGCGTTCGCCTTGTTTGTCGACCTTCACGATGACGAAATGGCCGGCCTTGCGGGCTTTGGCGATGAGGGGCGCTTCCACCTCCAGCTGGGTGACCAGTTCGGAGAATTCGCGCTTGTTGACGATTTGGAACATAGTGTATGAGGGTTTATGGATGATGCTTTATTTTCCGATCGAAAGGGCGAAGGCGCGGAAGGCTTCGGCCAGGTCGTGGGCCGCCTGCTGCGTGGGGGCTTCGGTGTAGATGCGGGCGATGGGCTCGGTGTTGGAACCGCGCACGTGTACCCAACTGTCGGCGAAATCGATTTTCACGCCGTCGATGTCGGTGATGCCTCTGACGCCGGGCGCGCCCGTGTATTTCTCCTTCATGGCGGCGAAGATGGCGGGCAGTTTGATTTCGGGCGTCAGGTCGACCCGCTGTTTGTCCATGAAGTAGGAGGGGTATTGCGCCCTGAGTTCGCTGGTCTTGCAGCCCTTCTTGGCCAGAAGCGAGAGGAACAGGCCGATGCCGACCAGCGCGTCGCGGCCGTAGTGCGAGGCCGGGTAGATGACCCCGCCGTTGCCTTCGCCGCCGATGACGGCGCCGATTTCCTTCATCTTGGTCACGACGTTCAACTCGCCCACCGCCGCGGCTTCGTAACGGCCGCCGCGGGCGCGGGTGACGTCGCTCAGGGCCCGGGTGGAACTCAGGTTGGAGCAGGTGTTGCCCGGCTGCAGGCTGAGCACATAGTCGGCACAGGAGACCAGCGTGTATTCTTCGCCGAACATCTCGCCGTTTTCGCAGATGATGGCCAGACGGTCTACGTCGGGGTCGACCACGAAGCCTACGTCGGCCTTTCCGCTGCGGAGCAGACCGGCTATTTCAGTGAGGTGCTGGGGCAGCGGTTCGGGGTTGTGCGGAAACAGACCGTCAGGCGTGCAATTGAGTTTGACGATGTTTTCTTCCTTGATGCCCAGGGCCTTCAGAAGTCGGGGCAGCACCAGGCCGCCGACCGAGTTGACGCAGTCGATGGCCACGCGGAAACCGGCGCGGGCGATGGCCGCGGCGTCGACCGCCTCAAGCGACAGGACGTTGTCGATGTGTTTCCGGGCATAATCGTCGTGAAGGAGATGGCCCAAAGCCGTGGCGGGGGCAAATTCGAAACCGCCCTGTTCCGCCCGTTCGATGACGTAGTTGCCGGCGGCCTTGTCGAAAAATTCGCCTTCTTCGTTGAGGAGTTTCAAGGCGTTCCACTGCTTGGGGTTGTGGCTGGCCGTCAGGATGATGCCGCCGTCGGCCCCGCTCATGCGGACCGCCAGTTCGGTGGTGGGGGTGGTGGCCAGGCCGATGTCGATGACGTCGTAACCCATGCCCATCAGGGTGCCGGAGACGAGTTGGAAAACCATGTCGCCCGAGATGCGGGCGTCGCGTCCGACCACTATTTTGCCCGATTGACGGGAGGAGTGTTCTTTGATCCAGCAGCAATAGGCCGCCGTGAAACGGGTGATGTTGAAGGGGTTGAGGCTGTTGTCCTCAGGACCGCCCACCACGCCGCGTATGCCTGAAATGGATTTGATGAGCTGATTCATATAAATTCTATAAGGTGCAATTCGGTGCAAAGATAGGACAAAATCGCAAAAACCCTTTATCTTTGCGCCGTTCTTTCAAACTCATCATTATGTATTCTTTTCTGCTCAGCATAGTCGCCTTGATCGCCGGTTACATTTTTTACGGTCGTTTTGTGGAAAGCCGCTTCGGTGCCGACCCCAAACGCCCCACGCCGGCCGTCACCAAGGCCGACGGGGTGGACTTCATTCCGATGCCCGCCTGGAAGGTTTTCATGATCCAGTTCCTCAACATCGCCGGCACGGGCCCCATCTTCGGGGCCATCATGGGTGCCAAATTCGGCCCCGCCTGCTATCTGTGGGTGGTGTTGGGCTCCATTTTCGCCGGCGCGGTCCACGACTACTGCACCGGCATGATGTCGTTGCGCAACGACGGCGAATCGCTGCCTAACATTGTCGAGCAGGTGTTCGGCAAGCGTGTCCGCACGGTCATGCTGATCTTTACGCTGATTCTCCTGGTTTTCGTCGGCGGCGTTTTCGTTTACAGCCCGGCGCTGATTCTCGGCAAGATCGCCGCTTTCCTGCCCACGACAGGCGCTTCGATCATGTTGTGGGTCGTCATCATTTTCGCCTATTACATCGTGGCCACGCTCTTGCCCATCGACAAAATCATCGGCCGCATTTATCCGCTTTTCGCCTTCTGTCTGCTCTTCATGGCCGTGGCCTTGATGGTCGTGCTGCTCATCAAGTGGCCGTCGATTCCGGAATTCTGGCAGGGCCTGGGCAACCGCGGCCCGTCGGTCGGTCTGAGCGGACAGAATATTTTCCCCTGTCTCTTCATTACAGTGGCTTGCGGCGCCATCAGCGGCTTCCACGCCACGCAAAGTCCCTTGATGGCCCGTTGCATGAAGTCGGAAAAACTCGGCCGCCCCATTTTCTACGGCTCGATGATCACCGAAGGCATCGTGGCCCTGATCTGGGCGGCGGTCAGCTCTTGGTTCTTCTTTGACGGCGGCATGGCCGAAGTCGGGGCGGAGAGCACCCAGGCCCCCGAAGTGGTCACTTCGGTGTGCATCGGCACGCTGGGCCTGTTCGGCGGCATCCTGGCCATCATCGGCATGGTGGCGGCCCCCATCACCACGGGCGACACCGCCTTCCGCAGTGCCCGTCTCATCCTGGCCGATTTCCTCAAGGCCGACCAGTCGACCCGCCGGCGGCGCGTTCTCCTGGCTTTGCCGATTTTCCTGGCGGCGGGCGGCGTGCTTTGGTACAACATCGCCGATGAAAACGGCTTCAACGTCATCTGGCGCTATTTCGGCTTGGCCAACCAGACCCTGGCCGCCTTCAGTCTGTGGCTGGTCACCGTCCATCTGCTCCGCGAGCACCCCGAGCGCAAGACTTATTTCATGGCGCTGATTCCGGCTGTCTTCATGACGTCGGTGTGTCTGACGTTCTTCTGTGTGGATGCCACTTGTCTGGGTCTGAATGCGGCCGTCACCCCTTGGGTGGCCGTCGGTGTGGCCTTGGTCAGCCTCTGCGTCTTCTTCGTCCTGAAGAAGAAAAAATTTTGAAATCCGGAATTTCCGTTGTTAATTTGCCGCCGATTTCCGCGAAACGCTTGTCCATCACTTGTGGACGGCTTCGGAAATCTCCGGCCGCTTGGTCTTGTCGACAAGTTGCGGCCGACGGCCTCCAGCGAGGCAATCCGCTTTTTTCAGTAAATCTGTTTTTATGCCGAATTACAACATTGTGCAACTCAAGGAAAAGAGTTTGCCCGAATTGACCGAAATCGCCAGGTCATTGAATCTGACCCATGCAGACCAAACTTCAAAGGATACGCTGATTTATGCCATCCTCGATGCGCAGGCCCTGCGCAATGCGTCGCAGACCATGGCCCGCATGAAGGAGGACGAGGCCGATCAGCCCCGCCGCCGTCGTCAGCGGATACAGAAAGGCGGTCAGCCCGTGGCCACTTCGACCACTGACGGCACGGCCAACGTCAACGAAAAAGTCAAAATACAGAACCCCAAAGACCGCATCAAATCGATTTTCAAAAAACCGGGTGCGGTGACCAAACCCGCTGCGCAGGAGACGACGGCGCCTGAAACGGCCGTCCCCGAGGCTGCGGCAGCGATGCCGGTATCTGTTTCGGCTCCTGCGGCTCCCGCTTCCGAAGAGGCGCAAGAGCGTCCGGAAAATCAAAACCAGCCCAAGAAACGGGGCCGCAAGCCCAAGGCCGCCGCAACCGATGCTGAAACCAAGCCCGAAACGAAGACGCAGGCCAAGGCTGACGCCAAAGCTGAGACCGGGTCGAAGGTCAAGGCAGAGGTCAAGCCGCAGGCCAAGGCCGAAGCCCAAGCGGACGAAGCTTCCGCTCAGCAGGCGGCTGAAGCCGTTGCAGAGGGCCAGGTTCAGAAAAAGCGCCGCGGCCGTCCGAAAAAGCAGGTTGATGCGCCCGCAGCGGAAGCTGCGGCCGCAACGGAAACCCCTGCTCCCGTTTCTGAGGTCCGTTCCGCCGGGGAAGCGCCGGTGGCCGTCGCGCAGGCTCCCGCGGCAGCCGAGGCTGACGGAGAAGCGCGTGCGGATCGTCCGGCTCCAGCCCAAGCCCAAGGTCAGGGTCAAGGTCAGGAAGGCCGTCCGTATGGCCGTCAGCGTTTCCTGCCGCAACCGGGCACGCCGGCTTACAACGCCAACGTGAACAACCCCAACAATCCGATGTACAACCCCAATTTCCGCAAGGAACAGCGGCAGCAGCGTCAGCAACAGCAGCAACAGCGTCAGCAGCAACCGGGCGGCTTCCAGCAGGCGGCAGCGCAGCAACCCGAGGAAAAGGGGTTCGATTTCGACGGAATACTTTCCGGCAGCGGATGCCTGGAAATCATGCCTGAAAACTACGGTTTCCTGCGCTCGGCCGAATACAATTACATCGCTTCGCCCGACGATATTTTCGTTTCGCAGTCGCAAATCAAGACGTACGGCCTGCGGACCGGCGACATGGTGTCGGGCCCCATCCGTCCGCCCAAGGAAGGTGAAAAATATTTCCCGCTGGTGAGGGTGGAAAAAATCAACGGACGCGATCCTTCGTTCGTCCGCGACCGGATGTCGTTCGACAACCTCACTCCGCTCTTCCCCGATGAGAAATTCAATCTCTGCGGCGATGCCAAGTTCGCCAACACATCGGTCAGGGTGGTCGATATGTTCTCGCCCATCGGAAAAGGCCAGCGCGGTCTGATCGTGGCCCAGCCGAAAACGGGTAAGACGGTGCTGCTCAAAGATATCGCCAACGCCATCTCGGCCAATCACCCCGAGGTCTACATGATCATCCTGCTCATCGACGAGCGTCCGGAAGAAGTGACCGACATGGCGCGCAGCGTCAATGCGGAAGTGGTGGCCTCCACCTTCGACGAGCCCGCCGACCACCACGTGAAAATAGCCGGTCTGATTCTGGAGAAGGCCAAGCGGATGGTGGAATGCGGCCACGACGTGGTCATTCTGCTCGATTCGATCACCCGTCTGGCCCGGGCCTACAACACGGTGGCCCCGGCGTCGGGCAAGGTCCTTTCGGGCGGTGTCGACGCGAACGCCCTCCACAAGCCCAAGCGCTTTTTCGGTGCGGCCCGCAACATCGAGAACGGCGGCAGCCTGACCATCATCGCCACGGCCCTGACCGAGACGGGTTCCAAAATGGACGACGTCATCTTCGAGGAGTTCAAGGGTACGGGCAACATGGAATTGCAGCTCAACCGCACTTTGTCGAACAAGCGCATTTTCCCGGCCGTCGACCTGCTGGCTTCTTCGACCCGCCGCGACGACCTGCTGCTCGATCAGAAGACCCTCAACCGCATGTGGGTGTTGCGCCGCTATCTCTCCGACATGAACCCCATCGAGGCGATGGAATTCATCAAGGACAAGATGGACAAGACCCGCGACAATGCGGAATTCCTCATGTCGATGAACGACTAGGAGATTTATTTTCCATAATTGTTGTGCAAATGTAAAAACAATGTTACATTTGCGGCAAATCAACAATCATGGAAAACACTTCGAAACTGACTATGCGGGAGTGGTCGGAAAGCGATCAGCCCCGCGAGAAACTTTACAGAAACGGGGCCGGCAGTCTGAGTGATGCAGAACTGCTGGCCATCATTCTGCGTTCGGGCACGGCGGAGGCTACGGCCTTGGACCTGGCCAAGCAAATCCTGCTCTCGGCCGAAGGCAGCCTGGCGGTGCTCAACAAAATGAGGGCCGCCGAAATCGTCGACAAATTCAAAGGGATAGGGCCGGCCAAGGCGGCCTCGATGCTGGCGGCCCTGGAGTTGGGCAAGCGCCGGAACCTCTCGGAAATGCCCGCCCGGCCCCATCTGAATTCGAGCCGGAAAATTTATGAGTGGATGTTCCCCAAAATGGCGGAACTTCAGACGGAGGAGTGCTGGGCGCTGTTCCTGAACGTCAAAAACCGGCTCATCGACACCGTGTGCATCAGCCGCGGAGGGGTCAGCGACACGTCGGCGGAGCCCCGGGTGGTGATGCGCGAGGCCGTCCAACGGCTGGCGTCGTCGGTGGTGCTCTGCCACAACCACCCTTCCGGCGTGGTGGAACCCAGCCGCGACGACGACTACATGACCAAAGTCATGCGTTCGGCGGCCGCTTCGCTGGGCATATGCCTGCTCGACCACCTGGTCATCGCCGACGGCAAGTATTACAGCTACGCCGACAACGGCCGGTTGTAAGATTTCAGCGGGCAAGGCTCAGTTTGTGCGGCTCCGGTTTTGTCCGATAAACGGAAAACACCTATCTTTACCCGCTGAAATTCTTTATGTTTATGGACAACGAATTCCTGAAGACGGAGGAAGAAATCGTCAGACTGCTCAAGACGGTTTTCGATCCGGAGATTCCGGTCAACATATACGACCTCGGACTGATTTACAAGGTGGAAGTCAGTGACGCGGGCGACGTGCTCATCGAAATGACGCTGACGGCGCCTTCCTGCCCGATGGCCGATTTCCTTTTGGAAGACGTGCGACAGAAAATCGCGTCCATCGAAGGCGTGAACAACGTCGACGTGCAATTGGTGTTCGAACCCGAATGGAACGAGTCGATGATGACCGACGAGGCCCGTTTGGAACTGAACATGATGTAAGCGGTGTCAGAGGTCAAGCCCATGAAGAAGATTTATTTCGTGACCGATGCCCATTTCGGGGCCAAAAACGGCGACGGCGGCGCTGCGGAGCGGAAACTGGTCCGTTTTCTGAAGTCCGTCAAAGACGATTGTCAGGCCCTGTACCTGATGGGTGACATGATTGATTTCTGGTATGAATATCCTCATCTGGTCCCCAAGGGCTACGTGAGGTTTTTTGCCCAACTGGCCGACTTCACCGACGCGGGCATTCCCGTTTATTGGTTCGCCGGCAACCACGACGTGTGGCTCTACAGCTACGTGCAGCAGGAACTCGGCGTGCAGGTCGTGACCCAACCGCTCCTGACGGAGTTGATGGGCAAGAAATTTTTCCTGGCCCACGGCGACGGTCTGGGCGACCCCTCCTTCGGCGTGAAAATCCTCACCTGGTTCTTTCACAGTCCGGTGACGCAGTGGCTCTTCACGCACGTTTTTCCCACGGATGCGGGCATGCGGCTCGGCTTGGCCTGGTCACATCACAGCTATGAAAAACGGAAGAAAAGTCAGCAGGCCGCCTTTTTGGGCGAAGACCGTGAACACCTCATCGCTTTCGCCAAGCAATATGTGAAGGCTCATAGCGACGACGTGCCCGACTACTTCCTTTTCGGTCACCGCCACATCGTGCTCGAATTCGAACTGGCCTGCGGCTCGCGCTTGGTCATTCCCGGCGACTGGATGACGGCCTTTTCGTATGCCGTTTTCGACGGCGAACAGTTGTACGTGGATTTTTTCGAAGCCTGAACCCCATTCGCCATGTCAGCAGAACTCGACGCCATACGGAAAGCCATCGACGAGACCGACCGCTCCATGGCCGGGCTTTTCCGGCAACGTCTGGCGCTGGGACTGGAGGCGGCCCGTTGCAAGCAGGCGGCCGGCCTGCCTCTTTACGACGCCGCCAGGGAAGCGACGGTGCTGCAGCGCAATGTGCAGCACTTGGGCAGCGAAGAAATCAAACCTTATTATGAGGATTTCCTCCGGGAGGTGATGCGCCTGACCCGGGCTTATGAATACGGCCGTCAGGAAGACGCGGAGACCGTCGTGAAACGGGGCGCTTTGTCGCATCTGGCCGAATACATATCCCTCGACCGCCGGGTGATGCTGGTCAGCGACAGCGGCGTGCCGGAGATGTACAGGAAAACGGTCTTGGACCAATGTCCGCACGCTTGCTCCTTCGTCTTCGAGCCCGGCGAAAGCCATAAAACCCTGTCGACCGTCGAGGCCCTCTGGGCGGACATGACGGCCCGGGGCTTTACCCGCTCCGATCTGGTCATCGCCCTGGGCGGCGGGGTGGTCGGCGATCTGGCGGGTTTTGCGGCGGCCTGTTACCAGCGGGGCGTGGCTTTCTGCAACCTGCCCACCACTTTGCTCGCTCAGGTCGACGCCTGCGTCGGCGGCAAGACGGGCATTGATTTCCGCGGCTTGAAAAACCAGATAGGCGTCTTCCGCCCGGCTGAAAAAGTCATCATCGATACAGAGACGCTTCTGACGCTGCCGCCACGGATTTTCCGTGAAGGCGTGGCCGAACTCCTGAAAATGGGGGTCACCCTGAGTCGCCCCCTGTTCGAGGCCCTGCGTGACGCCGACCCCGTTCAATTGCCCGGTGCGGTGGAGCCTTTGGTGGCGCAGGCCATCCGTCTGAAATCGGACATCGTCAAGGCCGACCCCTTCGAGCGGAATTTGCGCCGGGTGCTGAATTTCGGCCATACGGTGGGACACGCCGTGGAAGCGGCGGCCGGCGGTCGGTTGTTTCACGGTGAATGCGTGGCCATCGGCATGCCGCTTTTCTGCTCGCCCGAGGTGCGCGCCCAGCTGCTGCCCGTGCTGGAAAAATACGCCTTGCCGACCGTCTGCCCCTTTGACGCCGACACCCTTCTGCCTTACATCGCCCACGACAAAAAACGTGCGGACGGGGTGTTGCACGCGGTTTTTTGCGGGCAAATCGGCCGTTTCGACATCCAAGCGATGAGCATGAGCGAAATGGAAAACTTTTTGAAAAACCGTCTGTCATGAAAAACAGCATAGGTACTTCCGTCATCCTGACCCTCTTCGGCGAATCGCACGGAGAGGCCGTCGGCGCGGTGCTCGACGGGCTGGCCCCCGGCATCGAAGTGGACGAACAGGAAATCGCCGCCTGGCTGACCCTGCGCCGTCCGGAAGACGACGCGGCCACCGCCCGCCGCGAACCCGACCGTTTCCAAGTGGTCAGCGGGGTGTTCAACGGCCGCACGACCGGCGCCCCCGTCTGCATCGTCATCCCCAACGAAGATGAGCGGAGCGAAGATTATGAGGCTTTCCGGAATCTGCCCCGTCCGTCGCACGCCGATTACACGGCCCGTGTGAAATACGGCGGCTTCGAAGATTACCGGGGCGGCGGCCATTTCAGCGGCCGTCTGACGGCGGCCGTCGTGGCCGTGGGTGCCATTGCCCTCCGCGCACTGAAAAACAAAGGCATTCTGGTCGGCTCGCATATTTTGCGTTGCGGAGGCATCGCCGACCGGCCGTTTGACCGGACCGCCGTTGAAATACCTTTGGTCAATGCCCGTCGCTTTCCGGTGCTCGAAAGCGTGGAAGGGGCGATGCGGGCTGCCGTTCTTGAGGCGGCCCGTGAGGGCGATTCCGTAGGCGGCGTGGTCCAGACGGCCGTTCACGGCCTGCCCGCCGGCGTGGGTGATCCTTGGTTCGACTCGGTGGAAGGCGACATCGCCCGTGCGGTGCTGGCCGTCGGCGGGGTCAAGGGCATCGAATTCGGCGAAGGTTTCCGCCTGGCCGGGATGCGGGGCTCCGAGGCCAATGATGCCTTTGCGTACAACGCTCAAAAGGTGGTCACCCTGACCAACCGCAGCGGCGGCATCAACGGCGGCATTTCCAACGGGATGGACATCCTTTTCAATACGGCCGTCAAGCCGACGCCTTCCATAGCCCGTCCGCAGCAGACGGTCGACTTGAAGAGCGGCCAGGCGGCGGTCCTGCAATTGAGCGGCCGTCACGATCCGGCCATCGTCCGCCGCATCTGTCCGGTCATCACTTCGCTGACCGCCGTCGTGGTGTGCGACCTGTTGGCCCGGACCTACGGAACGGATTTTCTGAAAGGCATCCGCTGATTGACAAGAACGATTTTACGACCAGGTCAAATGCAATACGGACTCATCGGCGAGCGGCTGGGCCACAGCTTTTCAAAAGAAATACACGAACGGCTGACGGACTATATTTATGAACCCTGCGAACTGGCTCCGTCCGAGTTGGCCGGTTTTCTGCGCCGGCGAGACTTCAAAGGCATCAATGTGACCGTTCCTTACAAGGAGGCGGTGATTCCTTTCCTCGACGGCGGTCTGGACGAGACAGCGGCGCGTGTGGGCGCCGTCAACGTGGTGGTCAATCGCGGCGGACGGCTGTCGGGTTACAACACCGACGCGGCCGGATTCCGGGCGCAGGCGGCCCACGCCGGCGTAAGTTTCCGCGGCCGCAGGGTACTGATTCTGGGCACGGGCGGCGCGGCCAAGGCGGTCCGCGCCATGGTCATCGAAGGCGGCGCGGCCGAGGTTTTGCACGCCGTCAGGCATCAGCCGGAAAAGGGTGAGGTGTCTTATGAATCGCTCCGGGCCGGCCACGATGCGGAGGTCATCGTCAACGCCACGCCGGTGGGCATGTTGCCCGATGTGGACGGCCGTCTGGTCGATTTGAACCGTTTTCCCCACTTGAAAGGGGTGCTCGACTGCGTGGCCAATCCGCTGCGGACCCCCTTGGTCTGCGATACCCTGCAACGGGGTCTGCCGGCTGAAGGAGGCACCTATATGCTGGTGGCCCAGGCCCTTTTGACCATAGAAATCTTTTTGGGCCGGCCTTTGGCGCCCGGTACGCTGGAAGAAACTTACCGCTCGCTTCTGCGGGAAAAAACCAATATCGTCCTGACGGGCATGCCCTCGTCGGGCAAAAGCACCGTCGGACGGCTGCTCGCCGAAAAGCTCGGCCGGCCGTTAGTCGACACCGACGCCTGCTTTGAAGAACGCTCCGGCATGAGCATCGCCGATTATGCGGCCCGCTACGGCGAGGCGGCTTTCCGTGAACGGGAAGCGGAGGCGGTGGCCTCGGCGGCGTGCCGTCAGGGGCTGGTCATCGCCACGGGCGGCGGCGCCGTGATGCGTGAAGACAGTGTCCGGCGGCTCCGTCAGAACGGCGTGCTGCTCTTTCTCGACCGGCCGCTCGAAAAGCTGACGCCGACCCCCGACCGGCCTTTCTCGGCCGATGCGGCAGCCCTTCGTCGCCGCTATGAGGAACGCTATCCGGTTTACCGCTCCACCGCCGATGTCCGGATCGTCAACGACGGCTCTTTGGAAGCGGTGATGGACCGCGTGACCGAGGCGCTTCAAATCCTCCTGCCATGAACCTTTTCTTCCACCCCGGAACGGCCGTCGGAACCGTGCAGGCCCCGCCGTCGAAAAGTCAGGCCCACCGCTTGCTCATCGCATCGGCTTTGGCCGGGGAAACGGCCATCAGCCTGCCGGAGGAAGACTTCTGCGACGACCTTCGCGCCACCGAAGAGGCGCTGAAAGTTTGGCGGCAGGCAAGCGCTTCGGCTGTTTTCCCTTGCCGTGAGAGCGCCACCACGCTCCGCCTGATGATGCCGCTGGCCCTGACCCGTCCCGGGCGGTATCGTTTTGAGGGAACGCCTGCCTTGATGCGGCGCGGCGTATCGGCCTATGAAGCCATTTTCCGGGAAAAGGGCATCCGTCTGACCGGAGGGACGGACTTTTTCGAAGCGGAAGGGTCGCTGCCCGCCGGCGATTATTGTGTTGACGCTTCGCTGAGCAGCCAGTTCGTTTCGGGCTTGCTCTTTGCCCTGCCCCTGCTTTCCGGCGACAGCACGCTCCGCCTGAAAGGTCCGGCGGTCAGCCGTCCCTACATCAACCTGACGCTCGACGTGCTGGCCCGGGCAGGCATCGTCGTCAGGGAAGAAGCGGGCGTGTTTCACCTCTCCGGCGGACAGCGGTATGCGCCGATTCAGACGGAAGTGGAAGGCGATTATTCCAATGCGGCCTTTCTCGATGCCTTCAACAGACTCGGCGGTGAGGTGGAGGTGACGGGTCTGCAACCCGATTCCCTGCAGGGCGACCGGATTTACCCGCTGTTGTTCGACCGCCTGAAAGCCGGCGATGCGACCCCGATCGACCTTTCGCACAACATCGACCTCGGTCCGGTGCTTTTCGTCCTGGCCGCGGCGCTTCACGGCGGCACGTTCACCGGTACCCGCCGGCTCGCCTTCAAAGAAAGTGACCGAATCGGCGCGTTGTTGGCGGAATTGTCCGAATTTGGCGCTAACTTTGCCGTTTCAGACGATGCCGTCAGGATTTTCCCCGCGCCGCTGCACGCCCCGTCGCGTCCGTTGAGCGGACACGGCGACCACCGCACGGTCATGGCGCTCAGCGTGTTGCTGACCCGTTTCGGCGGCCGCCTGGAGGGGGCGGAAGCCGTCAGCAAGAGTTTCCCGGCCTTTTTCGACCGTTTGCGGCAGCTTCGTCTGAACATTGAAGAAGTGAGGTAAATGAATATTGTAGTCAAGCGCGAATTGCCAGCCCCGGAAGAAATCAAGGCCGCTTATCCGCTCGCCGAGGCAGGGCGGTTGGTCAAGGCGGCCAACGACCGGGCCGTTGCGGATATCCTTTCGGGGCGCGACGAGCGTCTTTTGCTGATCATCGGCCCTTGCTCGGCCGACCGCGAAGACGCCGCCCTGGAATACCTGAGCCGCCTTCGCGCCGTCCAAAACGAGGTCCAAGACGAAATCGTCATCGTGCCGCGCCTGTACACCACCAAACCCCGCACGGCCGGCGACGGTTACAAAGGCATGCTGCACCAACCCGACCCCAACGGCCGGCCCGACCTGCTCAAGGGCCTGACAGCCATCCGCAAACTGCACCTCGACGCCATCACGCAGACCGGCTTTTCCTGCGCCGACGAACTGCTCTACCCGGAAGACTACCCTCTGCTCAGCGACGTGCTCAGCTATGTGGCCATCGGGGCGCGGAGCGTCGAAAACCAGCAGCACCGCCTGACGGCCAGCGCCCTGGATATCCCTGTGGGGATGAAGAATCCGCTTTCGGGCGATTTGGGCGTGATGATCAAGTCGATCGTGGCGGCACAGCACGGCCATACCTTCATTTACCGCAATCAGGAAGTGGAAAGCGCCGGCAACCCTTATGCTCACGCCATTCTCCGGGGCTATGTCAACCACCTCGGGGAGGCTTTTCCGAATTACGGCACCGAGGCCTTGCTGCGCACGGCCGACCTCTATGAAGCAAGCGGCGCCCGCTTCCCGGCGGTCATCGTCGACGGCAACCATTCCAATTCCGACAAACGCTTCGAAGAGCAACCCCGCATCGCCCGCGAGGTGCTGGCTTCGATGGGCAGCCACGGCCGGCTCAGAAAGCTGGTCAAGGGCTTGATGATCGAATCATATCTGGAAGACGGCTGTCAGCCACCCGCCGGCGGCGTCTTCGGCCAATCCATCACCGACCCCTGTCTGGGTTGGGAAAAAAGCCGCAGGCTTATTTATGAGCTGGCGCAGGCGTGGCCAACCCTTCACTGACCGCCATGAAAAGATCGTCGCTGCTGTTCTTCCTGCTTCTCTTCTCCCTCTGCGCGGTCAGGGCGGAGGAGGCGCTGGTCAAGCTGTCGGGTTTCGTGACCGACGGCAGCCGGCGTGCGCTGGAACTGGTGAACGTCTTCGAACAAAAATCGATGCGGGGCGCGGTGACCGATGCCGACGGCTATTATGAAATGACCCTTCCGGCGGCCGACACCCTCGTGCTGCGCTACAGCTGTCTGTCGTATCAGACGGCCGTCCGCATCGTGCCGGTGGAGATGCGCCACCTTCAGTTGAACGTCACTTTGCAGACCGCCTCCAAAACCCTGCAGGACGTGAGCATCACGGCGCAGCGGCGGCAGGAAGGCACCATGCAACGCCTCGACGCCTCCGACGTGCGCCTCTTGCCCGATCCTTCGGGCGGCACCATCGAAGCCCTGCTGGTGACGTTTGCCGGGGTCAATTCCAACAACGAACTCAGCACGCAGTATTCGGTGCGCGGCGGCAGTTACGACGAAAACCTGGTCTACGTGAACGGCACGGAAATTTACCGGCCCTTGCTCATCCGCAGCGGACAGCAGGAAGGACTCAGTTTCGTCAATCCGCAGATGACCGAATCGGTGACTTTCTCGGCCGGCGGTTTCAATGCCGAATACGGCGACAAATCGGCGTCGGTGCTCGACATCGAATACAAAAAGCCGAAACGCTTCGAAGGTTCGTTCAACATCAGCCTGCTGGGCGCCAACCTCTTTGTCGGAAACGCTTCGAAAGACGGCCGCTTCACCCAGATTCACGGCATCCGCTACAAGACCAATGCCTATCTGCTGGGTTCGCTCGAGACCAAGGGCGAATACAAACCTTCTTATTTCGATTACCAGACTTACCTGACTTATCGCCTCAAATCAGGTTTGGAGCTCTCGTTTTTGGGCAATTTCTCGCAGAACACCTATCGCTTCACGCCGACCGACCGCACCACTGAAACGGGCACCTTCGACACCAAATATACCTTCAAGGTCTATTTTGACGGGATGGAACAAGACCTCTTCCGGACGGCATTCGGGGCCTTCGGACTCAAATACGATGTCGGTGACGGTGTCCGCCTCAGCTGGAAGGCTTCGGCCTGGCGCTCCGACGAACACGAAAATTACGACATCACCGGCCAGTATTGGCTCAGCCAGACCCCCATCCAAAACAATCAGGCCGATACGGTCAACACCCACCTCATCGGCGTGGGCACTTATCACGAACACGCCCGCAATGAACTCAGCGCCACGGTGTTGAACCTCTCGCACACGGGGCAGTGGCAGACCGAAAACAACCTGTTGAAGTGGGGCCTTTCGTGGCAGAAGGAAATCATCGACGACAAAATCCGCGAATGGGAACTGCTCGACTCGGCCGGCTACAATATCCCTTACAGCAGCACTTCCATTGATTTCCGGCAGAATCTCCTTTCGGAGCAGCACATGTCGACCGACCGGGTGACGGCCTTCGTGCAGGATACGTGGCGGAAACGTTTCGACGCCGGTCTGCTGACCCTGACGGGGGGCGTGCGCTTCAATTACTGGAATTTCAACCGTCAGCTCCTCGTCAGCCCCCGCGCTTCCCTCGGCTTCATTCCGGCCTGGGAGCACGATTTCACTTTCCGGCTGTCGGGCGGCATCTATTACCAGGCTCCGTTCTACAAGGAAATCCGCGATACGGTGGTGAGCGGTTCGCTCGCAAGGGTGGTGCTCAACGACCGCATCAAGGCGCCCCGGTCTTCGCAATTGGTCTTCGGCAGCGACTGGCATTTCATTCTCTGGGACCGACCCTTCAAACTGACGGCGGAGGCTTATTACAAACACGTAGACGACCTCATTCCATACGTGGTCGACAACGTCCGCATCCGCTATGCCGGTGAAAACATGGGCTACGGCAACACGGGCGGCCTCGACCTGAAACTTTTCGGCGAATTCATCCCCGGCACCGACTCGTGGATCACTTTCTCGTGGATGGACAGCAAGGAGACCATCGGTGACTACACCATTTCCTCGCCCAATGAGCAGCGCTGGAATTTTTCGATGTTTTTCCGCGACTACCTGCCCCGCAACCCGAAATATTCGATGACTCTCCGTTTCATCTGGGCCGACGGACTGAGCTTCGGCCCGCCGTCGATGGACCTGCGTTATCAGGTGCACCGCATGAAGCCTTACCGCCGGGTCGATATCGGCGTTTCGCGGCTGCTGGCCGGCGGCGACGACATCAAGGCCTCGTGGCTGCAGTGGATCGACAACATCTGGATCAATCTCGATTGCTTCAATCTGTTCGGCATCGACAACACCAATTCTTATTATTGGGTGCGCGACGTGTCCAATCAGGAGTGGGCCATTCCCAATTACCTGACCGGCCGGATGCTCAACCTGTCCGTTTCCCTGGACTTCAAATAGACATCATATGGAAAATCTCTTGAATCTGCTGCACCGCCGCAGAAGTTACCGCAAGTATGTGCCCTCCGTTTTGAGCGAAGAGGAGGTGAAAACGCTGATGCAGGCTCCCTTGATGGCGCCGTCGTCGAAACGTTGCACCCCCTGGGAATTCGTCCTGGTGTCGGCACCCGACCTGAAGGAGGCTTTGGGCCGGAGCCGGGCCGCCAACAGCGCTTTTGCCGCCGGAGCCGCCCTGATTGTCGTCATCACGGCCGACACCGAAAAGACCGACACCTGGGAGGCCGACGCTTCAATCGCGGCTTCTTATTTGCAGCTGCAAGTGGAAGAGATGGGGCTGGGCAGTTGCTGGATTCATCTGCACAACCGCTTCACGGCCGACAACGAGCCTTCCGAAACCTATGTGCGCCGTCTGTTGGACATTCCTGAAAAATACGGCGTGCTCTGTATGGTCGCCATCGGAGCGAAAGGGGAGGAAAAGCGTCCGTTCGACGATGAGAAACTTCAGTGGAACAAGCTGCACTTCAACCGTTTCTGAACCTTTTCACGATGGAAACCGACAGCGTCCTCAACATGAAAACGGTCTTGCTCGGTGCGGGCAACCTGGCTACCTCGCTGGCCCTGTCGATGGAGCGTTGCGGCCTGGGCATCCGGCAAATTTACAGCCGGACGCCGGCCTCGGCGACGCGGCTCGGCGAACGTCTGCAGGCTGACGTCGAGGTGACCGACCGCTTGGCGGACCTGTGCCCCGACGCCGACCTTTATGTCTGCGCCCTCAAGGACGATGCGCTGGCCGACGCACTCAGCCGGATGCCCGGCTTCGGGCAAGGGCTTTGGGTGCACACCTCCGGCACGCTGCCCCTGTCGGTTTTTCAGCCTTTTACCGGGCGTGCGGGCGTGTTTTATCCGCTCCAGACCTTCAGCTGCTCCCGTCCGGTCAGCCTGGACGAAGTGCCCCTCTGTCTGGAAACCGCCCGGGTGGAAGACATGCCCCTGCTCAAGGCTTTTGCCGCGCGGCTGAGCACCCGGGTCATCGAGCTGGATTCCGCACAGCGCGGCGTGCTGCATCTGGCGGCCGTCTTCGCCAACAACTTCACCAACAGCCTGTATGCCACGGCGGGTGAAATCCTCGAGCGGGCCGGCCTGCCCTTCGACCTGTTGCTGCCCCTCATCGACGAAACGGCCCGGAAGGTTCACGACCTGGCGCCGGCGGCGGCTCAGACCGGTCCGGCCCGGAGGATGGACACGAAGGTCATCGACCGGCATCTTCAGTTGCTGGAGGCCTTCGGAATGGAGAAAAACGCCGACCTTTACCGCCGGCTGACGGAAATCATTCACGACCGGAGCCTCTGAGGTTTGTCAGGTCGGATAAACTTTTGTATGTTTGCTGCATTAAACTCATCGATATGAAGACTTATTTGGTAACGGGAGCCGCCGGATTCATCGGCTCGAACTATGTGAAATATCTCCTGGCGAATTACCCCGACGTCAGCATCGTCATTCTGGACGCCCTGACTTATGCCGGCAATTACGGCACCATCGCCTCCGACGTCGACGGCCGGCGCTGCATCTTCGTCAAAGGCGACATCTGCGACCAGGCGCTGGCCTCGGAACTGTTTGAAAAATATCCCATCGACACGGTGGTGAATTTCGCCGCCGAGAGCCACGTGGACCGGAGCATCGAAAATCCGCAACTCTTCCTCCAGACCAATATCCTCGGCACGCAGAACCTGCTCGACGCCGCCCGTAAGGCCTGGGTGACGGGCAAGGACAGCGCCGGTTATCCGACCTGGAGGGCAGGTGTCCGCTTCCATCAGGTTTCGACCGACGAGGTTTACGGCACGCTGGGTCAGGACGGCTATTTCACCGAAACCACCCCGCTCGACCCTCACAGCCCTTACAGCGCCGCCAAAACCTCGGCCGACCTCTTCGTGAAGGCTTATGTGGACACCTTCAAGATGCCCTGCACCATCACCCGCTGCTCCAACAACTACGGCCCGTATCATTTTCCCGAGAAGCTCATTCCGCTCATCATCAAGAATATCCTGGAAGGGAAGAAACTGCCCGTTTACGGCAAGGGCGAAAACGTGCGTGACTGGCTCTACGTGGAAGACCACTGCAAGGCCATCGAAACGGTCATCCGCAAGGGACGTCCCGGTCAGGTCTACAACGTGGGCGGCCACAACGAGAAGATGAACATCGAGATCGTGAAGCTGACCATCGACACCATCCGCCGCATCATGGAGACCGAGCCGGAATACCGCAGCGTCCTCAAGACCGACATCGAAAACATCAACTACGACCTCATCACCTACGTGGGTGACCGGCTGGGCCACGACATGCGCTACGCCATCGATCCCACCAAGATCACTGCGGAGCTTGGCTGGTATCCCGAAACGAAGTTCGAACAGGGCATCGTCAAGACCATTTACTGGTATCTGGAGCATCAGGATTGGGTGAACGACGTCACCTCGGGCGACTATCAGAATTATTACGAAAGAATGTACCGCAACCGATGAAACGAAGCCTGCTTTTCTTCATCGTTGTCATCTGCGCGTCCGTTTCGAACGCGCAGATTGCATATGATACCCTCTTTTACCGCAACCTGGCGGCTTATTCGGAAGGCACGGTGGCCGACCTGGCCGCCGACACGGAGCATTGGACCTACAACTCCAAGGGCCGTTACCAGAACGCCGTGGCCACCGACGGCCAGCTTTTGAAAGCCAACGGGCACGTCATCGCCGAGTGTGACGGGGTCTGGATCGGCGCCGGCATCGAGGCGGGCAGTCTGCTGCTGCGCCACGCGATGGGCAAGGACAACGGCCTGCAGATGCAGCGCAACAAGCCCATCACCCTCAAGTCGCTGAGGCAGGGGCAGGAGGTGCGCGTCGTCATCAAGTCGTCGTCGAAAACGGCCGCCGGCATAGCTTCGGTGACCAATCTGAGGGGCGACTGCGGCGAGGGAACTTATCCGGGCACCACTTTCGCCACTTATACTTTCGAGGTCGCTCAGGACGGTGACGTGAGTTTCACCAACAGCGGCGGCGTGGTGATTCAGAGCATCGGCGTTTTTCAAGCCTACAAAGACACGTCGGAGCACGTGGCCACCCCGGTCATCACCGCTCAGGACGGTCTGATTACCCTGACGTGTGAAACCGAGGGCGCGGAACTGTTTTATTCCCTCATCGACCACGGCACGGTGGAAGATTACGCCGTGGCCTACAGCGGTCCCTTCGTCATCGACCGGACCTGCCGCGTCAGGGCCATTGCCTGCAAGGCGGGGCTGACCACCTCGCTTCCGGCCGACAGCGTCATCTCCATTCCGCTGGTGATGCCCTTTGAGGGGAGGCCTTACGTGCTTCTGCCCGAAAAACTCGGCCGCGGGGCCATCGCCGTCAACACCGGCAGCACGGGCCAATATCTGCTCAGTTGGCGCCTGCTCATCGACGATCCGGCCGATGTCTCATTCAACGTCTACCGCGACGGAACGAAACTCAACGGCTCACCCATCACCGGCGCCACTTGTCTGTCCGACCGTTCGGGCAGTGCGAGTGCCGTTTACGAGGTGGAAAGCCTCCACGGCGGAGAAGCGTTTGAGCGGACCCGGGCCTGGGTGACGTCGAAAAGTTATTTCGACATTCCCGTCAGCCGCCCCGCCGACACCACCATCGTCCAGGGCACGGGCGAACTCTCCACTTGTACCTATTATCCGGGCGACTGCATGGTGGCCGACCTGGACGGCGATCAGGAATATGAAATCGTGATGAAATGGGATCCCGGCAATCCGCAGGGCAGCAACGACGATGCCAACACGGCCGGTCAGAAGGACAATTCCATCAGCGGCTATACGGGCAACGTCTTTATTGATGCCTACAGGATGGACGGCACCCGCCTGTGGCGGATATCGCTCGGGCGCAACATCCGAGCCGGTGCCCACTACACCCAGTTGATGGTCTATGATCTTGACGGCGACGGCAAGGCCGAAGTGGCCTGCAAAACGGCTCCGGGCACGATTGACGGCCGGGGTCGGTATGTCTTGCTCGGCGACGACGATCCGGCGGCCGACTACCGCGGCTCGGCCGGAGGCAAATCGGGCATGGTGCTGGGCGGCAACGAATACCTGACCGTCTTCAACGGAGAAACGGGCGCCGAAGAGGCCACCGCGATGTATCAGCCGTCGTTCAACGTGACCGGCTGGGGCGACAATTACGGCAACCGCGGGCACCGCTACCTGGCTTGCGTGGCCTGCCTGGACGGTGAACGCCACAGCCTGGTGATGTGCCGGGGCTATTACACGGCCGCCTTCCTTTGGGCGGTCGACTTCGACCGCGACGCCGAGGGTAAAGGGCAATTGACCACCCGCTGGCTCCACCAGTCGATGCGCGAAGGATACGGCGCTTACGGCGAAGGGGCCCACGGCATTTCCGTGGCCGACGTCGACGGCGACGGTTGTGACGAAATCATCTACGGTTCGTGCGCCGTTGACCACGACGGCACGCTGATGTACCGCACCGGACTGGGTCACGGCGACGCCCTCCACGTGGGCGATCTCGATCCCGACCGCAAGGGGCTGGAGGTGATGATGGTCCACGAAGAAACTTCGGCCAAATACGGCATGGAAATGCACGAGGCCTTGACGGGCAAACACATCAGCGGCATGTATGCCGGCTCCGACGTGGGCCGTGGGGTCTGTGCCGACATCGACGCCTCGCACCGGGGGTGTGAATATTGGGGTTACAGCAATTATGTCTGCGACGTGAACGGCAACGTGATTTCCACCCAAAAGCCTTCGGCCAATTTCCGCACCTTCTGGGACGCCGACCTGCAAGAAGAAATCACTGAAAAAGGCGAGGTGACCAAATGGGCGGCGAGCGGCATCAGCACCTTGATGTCGATGACGGCCAAGGGGGCCGGCACCAACCTCATCAAAGCCACCCCCTGCCTGCAAGCCGATATTTTCGGCGACTGGCGTGAGGAACAGATTTATTACGATGCGGCCACCCGGAGCCATCTGTGGATTTTCTCGACCCCGATCGCCACGTCGTATCGGGTGCCCACGCTGATGCACGACCACCACTACCGCATGGCCACCGTCTGGCAGACCAGCGCCTACAACCAGCCGCCTCACCTGAGTTATTTCCTGCCCGATTACGTGAAGTGGGTGACGGGGACGGAGCCGCTCGTCGCGCAGGAAGCGACCGTGGTGTCGGTGCGATATTACAATTTGCAAGGGCAGGCCGTGGCCGCACCCGGCGAGGGCTTGTATCTGGTGGAACGCTTTTACAGCGACGGTACCCGCCAATGTGAAAAAGCAATTTTTTCTGTGCAATAATGGCTGATATTGAGGAACTTTACCGGCAAACGTTCGGCTGCGCACCGACGGCGTTCGAGCCCATTGCGGCCTGCGGCAGCGACCGGCGCTATTTCCGCTTGAAGGGCGTCGACGGCTCCGTCATCGGATGCATCAATGCCGACGTCAAGGAAAACGGGGCATTCGTGTCGTTTGCCCGGAGTTTCCGAGCCGCGGGGTTGCCCGTGCCGGAGATCTACGGCGTTTCGGCCGACGGATCGGCTTATTTGCAGCAGGACTTGGGCGGCGAGACCCTTTACGACCGGGTGGCGAAAGACTGGTTGCCGCTGGCCGACGAGCCTGCCGCCGTTTTCCCCGAGGCTTTGGAGAGCTTGTACCGGAAGGTGCTGGAGCAGTTGGTCAAGCTGCAGCTGACTGGGCGGAAGGTGATCGATTACAGCAAGTGTACCCCTTGTCCGGCCTTTCACCGCGATGCCATTCACTGGGATCTGAATTATTTCAAGTATTTCTTCCTGAAACTCACCCGCACAGCCTTTGACGAGCAGGCGTTGGAAGACGATTTCCGGACCCTGGCCGATTATCTGCTCAGTGTTCCGCACGATGCTTTCCTCTACCGTGATTTCCAGTCGGCCAACGTCATGCTTGCGGGCGATGAGCCTTGGTTCATCGACTTCCAGGGGGGCAGGAGAGGGGCTTTGCCTTACGACCCCGCCTCGATGCTCTTCGATGCCAAGACCCGTCTGCCGAAGGCCGTCCGCGACCGGCTGACGGACTATTATTACGACAGCTTGACGCGGCAACTGCCGCTGCTGGCGCCCGACCTGCCGCTGCCGTCACGCAGCGACTTCATGGCCGCTTTCCGGGGGTATACCCTGGTGCGTCTGATGCAGGCCCTGGGCGCCTTCGGTCTGCGCGGTCTGGTCGAACACAAGCCCGGTTTTGCCGAAAGCATTCCCCCGGCCCTCGCCCTCGTACGCGAATGTTTCGAAACCGACGCCCTGCCCGTCGCCCTGCCCGAACTCCGCCGCCTCGCTTGTCACAGGGGGCTGTGACAAGCAGGTTTTCGCTGAAAATCCCGGGCTGCTTCGACTTTCGCTCGAAGCAGAGGCCGGTTTTTCGTTACCCTTCAATTCTCGGTGCATGGTTGGGACATTTCGTGCATCGAGATTTGAGCCGCTGCGCGAATGCCCCTTCTGCAGGCC
>R18__coassemble_1181_pt1 | contig 88979 bp, 63 predicted proteins | sample R18__metabat2_low_PE_032 | metagenome-assembled genome bin R18
ATATTGTTTGATGGACGAGGCCAAGCGTCCGTCGTTCTCAACGGGCGCCGACACCGTCAGACGGATAACGCCGCCGTCGGGGGTGAATTTGAAGGCATTGGACAGCACATTGAAAATCACCTTGTCGAAATTGCCCTGGTCGATCCAGAGATTTTCCACCTCGTGCGCGCTTTGCAATGAGCAATCGATGTGCTTGCTGGAAGCCAATTCCTCGAAGGAGAGCATGATGTCGCGGATGAAATAGACCACGTCGGTCTCGACGAAATGCATCGGCATTTTCCCTTCGTCGATTTTGCGGATGTCCATCAATTGATTGACGATGCGGTTGATGCGGATGCAATTGCGGTACATCAAGTTGAAAAGGTCCTTGCGCTGGGGCACCGTCTCCGTATCGCGCAGCCGCTTGAGCGGGCTCATCACCAAAGTCAGGGGCGTGCGTATTTCGTGGGTCATATCGGTGAACATGCCCAAACGCATTTCGTTGAGACGGGCCTCGTCGGCGCGGTGAGTGTTTTCCAAGCGCTTGGACGACCAGTGCCGGAACAGCGCCAGCACAGCCCCCGCAGCGAGGGCATACAGACACCAGGCCCACCAGCGGGCATACCACGCCGGACGTATATAGATGGAGAGTGTGCGCTCGGAAAAACGGTCGGGCGAACCGTCGAAATAGGCCTTGACACGGAACTCGTAACGGCCTGAAGGCAGATTGGTGTAAGTAGCCGAGCGCTTGAGGGGCGACGTCCTGGTCCAGCCGGCATCGAAACCCTCCAGACGGTAGGCATAAACGAGTTTCATCGGATTGGTGAATTCCGGGACAGAAAATCCGATGGAAAAGACCTTGTCACGGTCATCGAGCCGCAGCGCCGTGGCTTCGGTGATGTGCTTGTCGAGGCGGTTGGCCTTTCCCGGCGTCGGGTCATAATCGACCGTTTCGTTCATCACGGTCAGAGAAGTGAAACCGACGGGCGGCACTTCGTGGCGATAACGGTCGACCTCCTGCGGCAGAATCGACGTCAGACCGTTCATCCCGCCGAAATAAAGCCGGCCGTCGGAGCGTTGATAGACAGCACGGCTGCGGAAATCGCCGCCTTGCAAACCGTCTGAGGCATAATAGTTGATCGTCTTGCCTGTCAAGGGGTTATAGCAGGTCAAACCGCCCGACACCGAAAGCCACAGGTCACCTGTCACAGCGACGAGGATATCCTTGACGAGTTTGTCGTTCAATCCCTCCGGCGAGACCGGTTGCGTATGGCCGGCGGCGGGGTCGTAGCAGAGCAGACCCAGATTGGTGCCCAGCCATACAAATCCTTTTCCGTCCGGACGCACAGCGTTGATGCGCAAGTTGCTGAAGCCTTCACCCAGGTCGACCGGCAAGAGATTGTCCGAACCGGGGTCAAGGCGCATCAGACCGTTGTATGTGCACACCCAAAGCACCCCCTTCGCATCCAGCGCCATCGACGAAATCCATTTGTTTTCATCGTTGTCGTATGTGGCCGTCACCCGCTTCAGAGAAGCATCGATGACGCTCAATCCGCCGCCCGACGTGCCGGCAAAGATCCGGTCGCCGGCAGCATCGTAAGCGAGCATGGCCACCTTGTCGGACCCGAGCCGCCTGTTGTCGGGAAAGGCGCTGAAGCGACCGTCTGCAGAACAGGTGAACAAGCCTCCCAGATAAGTGCCTATCCAGAGCGTGCCCCGTTTGTCGGTACAGAGGGCCAGGATGGAATTGTTGTTCAGACAGGTATTGTCCGATGAAAAATTCCGTTTGCCCTTGCGGCCGTCCACCCGGAAGAGTCCGGCGCCGTCGGTGCCCACCCACAGACAAGCGTCGGCCCCCTCCGCCACGGACGTGACGCAGGCACTGTTGTCGCCGGGGATGTCTTTCAAACTGAAATTCATGTAGTCGAAGCCGTACATCGAACGGGGCAGCACCAGCAGGCCTTTGTTGAAAGCCCCTATCCAGACATTGCCCTGACGGTCTTCCAGCAGGTTGTGCACCTTCCAGCAATCGGTATGGTAAGGCACATCGGGCAGCAGGCAGTCGGAAAGTTCCTCGCTGTCGGGGTCGAAAATCTTCAGTCCGTTGTTCTCCATGCCCGCCAGCAGGCTCCGCTTTCCGTTTTCAGCAAAGCGGTCGCAGTAGAGCAGCGACATCACCCCCTCGCGGGTGGTCTGCGTACCCCGGGAGCGACGGATGAGCTTCATCGACGCATCGTAAACGAGGATGCCGTCGGCAAAGGTGCCGATGATGACGTTGCCCGTCCAGGGATCTTCGGCCAAAGAGGTGACAGCAATGGCGTTGCGACGGGCTCGGATCGATTCGTGCCAAAGCGACTCTCCGGCCGAATCGAGCGTCCTGAGGTCGAGCACGGTCAGACCGCCGTTGGCGTAAGGTATCCACAGACGGCCGGCCGCATCGGCATAAAGCCTGGAAATGAAGCCGGACAGCAGTACCCGATGAATGGCGTTGCGTTTTTCCTTCAGGAGCGCATGCGTCGCCACGTCGATGACATAGATGCCGCCGCGGGAAGTCGCCACATAAAGTTCGCTTCCGTGCGGGGTCGTCACCTCCACCATCGATGATATATAAGGAGTGGCGTCTTCCCCGGAGGCATCCTCAAGAGGGAAGATTTCAAAACGGTTGTATTCGGAATCGAAAAGATTCAGGCCGCGGGTCGTCCCCACCCACTTCTGTCCCTTGCCGTCTTCCAGGAAAGTAACGGTGCTGTTGGCTGAAACGGAGGCAGTGTCGCCAAAACGATGGCGGAAGGCGGTGAAGTCCATCCCGTCGAAACGGTACAACCCGTCATCTGTTGCGACCCACAGATAACCTTGCCGGTCTTGATACAGATCGTTGATCTGTCCGGAGACCAATCCGTCGGCCGAAGCATAAAGCCGCGGGCGTTGCGCCGCCGTATCAAAAATGAAAAACGACGCCGTCAAATATATCAGAAACGAAAAGAAACGACGCATGACAAACGCTGATGTTCAAAAGTGAAATATGACAAAAGTAAACTTTTTTGATTCAAAAACAAAAAAATCAGGATTTCACAGCGACAGTCTTTTTTACGGACCGGTGCTTGGCCGTCCCGTCGTTTTTCCCTATCTTCGCCGTTTGAATCAACCAACGCGACAATATGGGAAAAACCATTGCCATAGCCAATCAAAAAGGCGGTGTGGGCAAAACCACCACCACCATCAATCTGGCCGCCTCGCTGGCCGCCCAGGAAAAAAAGGTCCTCCTCATCGACGCTGACCCCCAGGCCAACGCCTCGTCGGGACTGGGCATCGACGTGCGCAAAGTCGACAACACCATCTACGAGTGCATGATCGACAACGTCGACCCTGCCCGGGCCATCTGCAAGACCGAAATCGAATACCTGGATGTCCTCCCCTCCCACATCGACCTGGTCGGTGCCGAACTCGAACTCATCCAGTTCCCCGACCGCGAACGGATTCTCCGCCGCATCATCGAAGGGCTCAAACCGCAATACGACTTCATCCTCATCGACTGCTCCCCTTCCCTGGGGCTCATCACCGTCAACTGCCTCACCGCAGCCGACTCGGTGCTCATTCCCGTCCAATGTGAATATTTCGCCCTGGAAGGCATCAGCAAACTGCTCAACACCATCAAAATCATCAAGGGTCACCTCAACCCCGGCCTGGAAATCGAAGGATTCCTCCTGACCATGTTCGATGCCCGCCTGCGCTCATCGCGGCAGGTCAGCGACGAAGTCAGGCGTCACTTCCAAGGGCTGGTGTTCGACACCGTCATCGTGCGCAACGTCACCTTGAGCGTGGCCCCGTCGCACGGACAGCCCGCCCTCCTCTTCGATGCCACTTCCCGCGGCGCAGCCGACCACATCCGGCTGGCCCTCGAAATCATCCGGCGCAACGAAGTCAAATCATAAAACCCTGAAAGGCACATATTTTCAAGCAAGAACATGGCAAAATCCACCAAAAACAACCTGGGAAGAGGCCTTGACGCCCTCATCGACACCGGTGCCGACATCATCACCGTCGGGTCTTCCTCCATCTCGGAAATCCCCCTCGACCAGATACATCCCAACCCCGACCAGCCCCGCCGCGAATTCGACGCGGAAGCCTTGGCCGAACTGGCCGCCTCGATCGACAAAATCGGTCTGGTCCAACCCATCACCCTCAGGAAAATCAGCGAGGGCAACTACCAGATCATTTCCGGCGAACGCCGCTGGCGGGCCGCCAAGTCCATCAACCTGCCGGGTCTGCCCGCCTATGTCAAGACCGCCGAAGACGACGCGGTGATGGAGATGGCCCTCATCGAAAACATCCAGCGCGAAGACCTGAACGCCATAGAAATCGCCCTGGCCTACCAGAAACTTTCGGAGGTCTATCACCTCACCCACGAACAGCTCTCCGACCGGGTGGGCAAAAAGCGCACCACCATCAGCAACTACTTGAGGTTGCTCAAGTTGCCGGCCGAAATCCAAATGGGCCTGCAGAACCGGAAAATCGACATGGGCCACGCCCGCGCCCTCATTTCCATAGAAAGCCCGTCAGCCCAGATCGCCCTCTACGAAGCCATCCTCTCCAAAGGTTACTCCGTGCGTCAGGTCGAAGAACTGGCCCGGAAAGAAAACGAAGGCGGCGCCAAGCGCCCGTCGGCCAAGACTGCTTCCGCCTCAGCCGAATACCGCGAACTCGAGAAGCTGCTCTCTGAGCGTTTCGACACCAAGGTCCGCCTGACGGTCGACGCCAAAGGCAAAGGAAGCATCACCATACCCTTCCGCAACGAAAAGAAACTCGAAGAAATCCTCGCTTGCCTCGACACCCTGCGCTGACCCTGCGCACGAAAGCCGAAACCCAAGCGTTCCAAACCGCAACTGAGTTGAATCCGTTCCGAAACTTTTTCCATAGCGACAAGCATGCACATCCGGCTGCCAAGCGTCGGCCGGTCGGGCCGTGGCTGACCGCCCTGGCCTTGTGTCTGCTCTTGGCGGCCGGTGAATCAGCCGCCGCCCGTGAGCCGTCGAAAAAGGGACGCCGAAACGCCGCGTCGCTCGCGCTCGATTCCGTCGCAGCCGTGCAAACCGACAGTCTGATCCGCGAAATCAGCCTGGAAGAGCCTTTCAACGAAGCCGCCCCGCTGCCTGCGCCGGCCGACACCGTCGCCGCTGCCGCCGCCGACACGGCCGAGGCCTTCAAGCCCGTGCCCCAGAAGTCGATCTGGTTGGCCGCCCTCTGCCCCGGTCTGGGCCAGATTTACAACCGCCGCTATTGGAAAGTACCCATCGTGTTGGGCGCCGCCGTGGGCGTCACCTACGCCATCTCGTGGAACAACAAATATTACGAAGCCTACACCTACGCCTACCGCGACCTGACCGACAACGATCCCTATACCAACTATCACATCACCCTGCTGGGGGCCAACGCCGCGTCGCAGAAGACCCTGATTCAGAACCGTCAGCAATCGTTCCGCCGGATGCGCGACCTGAGCATCATCATCGGCGCGGCCTGCTACCTGTTGTCGGTGCTCGATGCCTATGTCGATGCCGAACTTTTCAATTTCGACATCAGCGACGACATCTCGCTTGAACTGGGGCCTTCACCCTGCATCTCTGAGCCCGTCTCCGACCGGCAGATGGCGATGAACCCCACGCCCCTCTCCTTTTCCTGGAGTATCCGATTCTGATTTCCCTCAATGAAAAAACATACCGCCTACACCGTTTACCTGTTACTGAGTGTTTTCCTGCTGAGCGCGCCGACCGCAGCGTCCGCGTCCACTTCCACAACGAAGGCTTCCACAACAAAGACTTCCACAACGAAGACTTCCGCGACAAAGACTTCCACTGTCGGAAAAGACGGGCAGAAAAAAGAAAGAACCGAACGGAAAAAGAACCGCCCCGTCCGGCAGCAGACAGCCGGCTCGGCCGGAGTTGATTCCCTGCTGACGCCTGCCCTGCCAGACACGTCGGCCGAACTGCCCGTGCTCGATTCCTTGAACTTCATCGATGATTCCCTGCTGGTCTTCACCGATTATTTCAACGTCGACCTCACCCGCGACAGCCTCTATTATCAGCGCAGCGAGAACGCATTGCTCTCGCCCTTCGACAGCGCCTACATCGAATTTGTGGCCTCCGGGCTGCAGCTGAGCCGCGACACGCTGACCACGCTGCCGAAAGACCCGTCCCAGACCACCGACCAGGTTTACCTGCAGCGCATCAAAGCCTTGCCCAACATCGTTCCGACCACCTACAACCAGATCGTGCGCCGCTTCATCGAGGTCTACACCCGCGACCGACGCGCCCAGGTGTCGAAAATGCTGGCCCTCTCCGACTATTATTTCCCCATTTTCGAACAGGCCCTTGAAGCCGACGGCCTGCCCCTCGAGCTCAAATACCTCCCCATCGTCGAATCAGCCCTCAATCCGGCCGCTTATTCACGGGCCGGCGCGGCGGGGCTCTGGCAGTTCATGTACGGAACAGGCAAGATTTACGGCCTGCAAATCAACAGCATGACCGACGAACGGCGTGACCCGGTCAAGTCGACCCAAGCCGCCATCAAATACCTCAAATCGCTTTACGGACTCTTCGGCGACTGGAACCTGGCCATCGCCGCCTACAACTGCGGCCCGGGCAACATCCGCAAAGCCATCGCCCGCAGCGGCGGCAAACGCAATTTCTGGGACATCTACTACTACCTGCCGCGCGAAACCCGCAGCTATGTGCCTTTCTTCATCGCCGCCAATTACGTCATGACCTACCACGAGGCGCACGGCATCTACCCCGACCGGCTGGAGTTCCCTTATGTCTGCGACACCTTCGCCGTCAAGGAAGCGATGCATTTCCGCCAGATCGCCGAATTGTGCAACGTCAGCGTTGACGAACTTACCCTGCTCAATCCTCATTTCCGCAACAAAATCGCCTACGGCACCCCCGAACGTCCGGGCACGCTTTATCTCCCCGCACAAAGCACCGGCGCCTTCATCAGCCTGGCCGACAGCATACCCAAATACAAGACCAAAGAGCTGCTCACGAGCGAGCTCAACCGCGTACCGCCGGGTTACGTGACCGGTTCGGGCAATTCCTTCGTGTACCGGGTACGCTCGGGCGACACCCTGTCGGGCATCGCCAAGCGCTACCACGTCGGCGTGAGCCAACTGCGCAAATGGAACGGGCTGAAAAGCGACTTCCTGCGCATCGGCCAGCGTCTGGTCATTTATCAGTAACTTCTCTCAATCAAACGGCGTGAACACTCAAGACCTGCAAACCGTAGAGACGGCTTTCCGACGCCTGCTGGACAGCTACACCCGTTCCAACCACCGTCAGAAAACCGCCATCATCGAAAAGGCTTACCGCTTTGCCCTGGCCGCCCACGAAGGGAGCACCCGCCAGACGGGCGAACCCTATATTCTGCATCCGATTTCGGTGGCCACCATCTGCAGCGAAGAAATGGGGCTGGGGTCCACGACCATCTGCGTGGCCCTGCTCCACGAAATCATCGAGCACACCGACCACAGCCTCGAAGAACTCCGGCAGGAATTCGGCGAGCGCATTGCCGGCATCCTGGAAAATCTCTCCAAGATTTCCGGCGGCATTCTGGGTAACCAGAGCGCCTCGGTCCAGACCGAAAAATTCCGCCGCCTGCTCCTGACCATGTCGGATGACATCCGCGTCATCCTGGTCAAGATGGCCGACCGGCTCGACAACATGCGCTCGTTCGAGGCCCTGAAGCCCGAGCGGCGGATGCTGGTGGCCAACGAAGCCCTCTGGCTCTATGCCCCGCTGGCCGACCGTCTGGGGCTCTACCGCTTGAAGACCGAAATGGAAAACCTGGCCTTCGTCTACAAATATCCGGAAGAATATGCCGTCATCGCCGCCAAACTCGACAACACGGCCCCCCTGCGCGATGAAATCTACAAGGAATTCACCACGCCCCTCTTCAAGGAACTCGACACCCTGGGCATCGGCTACCAGCTGAAAAGCCGGATCAAAAGCGCCTATTCCATCTATCGGAAGATGCACGACAAAGGGGTCTCCCTCGAAGAAGTGTACGACATTCTGGCCGTCCGCATCATTTTCGAGCCCCCGGCCGACCTGACGGCAGAGGCGGCCCGCGTGTGGGAGACACGGCTTTGCTGGGCTGTTTTCGGGGTCGTCTGCAGCCTCTACCGCCCCCACCCCGACCGCATCCGCGACTGGATCACCAGTCCGAAAGCCAACGGCTACGAAGCCCTTCACCTGACCGTGATGGGTCCGAAAGGTCATTGGATCGAGGTCCAGATACGCTCCCGACGGATGGATGCCATAGCCGAAGGCGGATTCGCCGCCCATTGGAAATACAAAGCCGGCGGCGAAGCTTCGACCGAAACCGAACTCAACGACTGGCTGGGCACCATCAAAGAATTGCTCGAAAATCCGGGGCCGGCCGCGATGGACACCCTGGAAAACATCAAGATGAACCTTTTCTCGTCGGAAATCTTCGTCTTCACCCGCACGGGCGAAATCAAGACCATTGCCCAGGGGGCCACCGTGCTCGACTTCGCCTATGCGCTCCACTCCGAAATCGGCGACCACTGCAGCGGCGCCCGGGTCAATCACCATATGGTCGGTCCCGAACACCGGCTCAAGAGCGGCGACCAGGTTGAAATCCTGACCGCGCCCGACATACGTCCCAACGAGATCTGGCTGACCTATGTGTCGACCGCCCGCGCCCGCTCGCGCATCCACGCCTTCTTACGTCACCGCAACACCCCCCTCGATTCATGAAGCCCCTTATCCTGCTTTCCAACGACGACGGTCTGAATTCCGCCGGTTTCCGTGCCCTCATTCAGGCGGCACGCCCCTTCGGCGATTTGCTGGCCGTCGTGCCCGACGGCGACCGTTCGGGTATGTCGACCGCCTTCACCGTCAAGACGCCGCTCAGCCTGAACAAGGTATCGGAAGAACCGGGCCTCACCGTCTACACTTCCAACGGCACTCCGGTCGACTGCGTCAAAATCGGCGTGAACCTGTTGGGCAAGGAGCGCCGGCCCGACCTCGTTCTGAGCGGCATCAACCACGGCTTCAACGGCTCCGTGGCCGTTCATTATTCCGGCACGATGGGCGTGACGCTCGAGGGCTGCATGAGCGGCATTCCCTCCATAGGTTTCTCGCTCGACTGTTACGCGCAAGACGCCGATTTCTCCCCCTCCCTGCCCTGGTTGCAAAAAATCATAGCCGCCGTTTTGGAAAACGCCCTGCCTCAGGGCGTCTGCCTGAACGTGAACATACCGCTGGGCCCGGTCAAGGGCATCCGTCCCTGCCGTCAGGCCAACGGTCACTGGGTAGAGACGCTGCTGCCCTGTCAACACCCCTACCGCACCGACATTTACTGGTTGACGGGCTACTTTGTCGACCAAGAACCGGCCGACGCCTGCGACCACGACGGCTATTGGATGAAACAAGGCTACATCACCGTCGTTCCCCAGCAGCTCGACATGACCTGCCGCCCATTGCTGGAAGAGATGAAAAACTGGTTCTGAACCTTTTTGCACCGAAATGAAATACTACCTCATCGCCGGCGAAGCCTCGGGCGACCTCCACGGCTCCAACCTGATCGACGCCCTGAAAAAAGAAGACCCGCAAGCGTCGTTCCGCTTCCTGGGCGGTGACCGTATGGCCAAGGCCGCCGGCCAGACCCCGGTGGTCCATTACCGCGAAATGGCCTATATGGGCTTCCGTTCGGTCATCGCCCACGCGCCGGCGCTGCTGAATATCTTGAAGCGCTGCAAAAAGGACATCATTTCGTGGCAGCCCGACGTGCTCATCCTCATCGACTACGCCAGTTTCAACCTGCGCATCGCCGCCTGGGTGAAGAAACATTCAGCCGCGCTGCCCATCCATTTCTACATTTCCCCGAAAATCTGGGCCTGGAAAAGCTGGCGCATCAAGTCATTCAAGCGCTACATCGACAGCTTGTACATCATCTTTCCCTTTGAAAAAGCCTTCTTCGACCGGCACCGTTACCCCGTGACCTATGTGGGCAACCCCACGGTCGACAGCGTGGCCGCCTTCCGCGCCGAGTGGAACTGTTGCACCGATGCCGCTTCCGTTTGGCTTTCACTTCACGGTTTTGCGGCCGACCGGCCCGTTCTGGCCTTGTTGCCCGGCAGCCGCCGTCAGGAAATCCAAGGCAATCTGCCGCTGATGATAGAAGCCGCCAAACCCTGGCAGGAGCAGTTTCAGGTGATTGTTTCGGGGGCTCCCGGCGTTCCGGCCGATTTTTACGAACCGATTTTTGCCGCCAAGGCTTGCACCTTCCCCATCGTTTTCGGCGAAACCTATCCGCTCTTGTCGGTGGCCCACACGGCCCTGGTCGTTTCGGGCACGGCCACGCTGGAGACGGCGCTGTTCAAGGTGCCGCAGGTGGTCTGCTACCAGATGCCCTACAACCGCACGTTCACCCGTTTCCTGCGCCGTTTCATCATCCGTACGCCGTTCATCTCGCTGGTCAACCTGGTGGCGGGCGAAGAAGTGGTCAAAGAGCTGGTTTCGTGGGAATACACATGGGAGAACCTGACGGCTGAACTGCAGCGTCTGGTCGGGCCTTCCACGCCCGGACGCGCGGCCGTGCTGGCAGGCTACGACCGCATCGAGACCCTTCTGGGCGAGCCGGGCGCCGCCGCCCACACCGCCCGCTGCATCGTCTCCAGCCTCTCCCGACCCCTTCGCTGACTTTTGAAAAACCCGGGGTCCGATCCGGACGTCGGCCTCCGCCGCTTAATTGACGACGGTAATGGTCGTCCACGCGCCTACGCGGCTTCCGCCGGATAAATTATCATAGTAACATGCGCACAACTTGGCTGTACCGACCTTGAGCGCCGTGATGATCAATTGGTTGTCAATGGAAAAATATCCTTTTGATGAATAGTCAAATGAGGTTCTGCTGTCTTTTTCGGTCAGACAGACTTTGGTGCCGGAAGTATACCCGACGATGACTTTGGCCGAAGTGGTCTCCCCGACCTTCAGCGTGGTCGATTCCGCTTGAATGACAGGCGCCTGCAGTTCATTTTCGGCTTGAGTGATCTGGACGGTGGCCGTCTGGGAAACACCCAGCAGCGAGTAGGTGACGGTGACGACATATTCCCCGGCATAGACCAGGGTGGCCCCCATAGAGGGAACGGTCACCGAAGAGCTGCCGATGGTGAGGGCCTGTCCGCCCTTGCTGCGCGTCGTTGCAACGATGGAAGCCGGAGCGATGACATGCGTGCCCGATTCACAGAGCGCCACGCCGGCGAGCGGGATAACGGTCTCTCCAGCGCTGACAGAAATCTGTTCCGACGGTTTGGACAAAGTGTAAAGCCGGTCGCCGCCTTGCCGGATGACGGCCTGTCCGCTGCCGGTTTTTCCGTTCAGGCTGACCGAGGCCGTTACGGTCAGCTCGCGGGCGTCGATGGCAAAATTGGGTTGCACGCTGACCCGTCCTGCGGCATCCAGCGAAAAGCCCGTCGCACTGCCCGAGAAGGAAAGGGCAGCGCCCGAACTCAGCTGCTCCGTCTTGCCGGAACGCCAGACGACCGCTTGCGTGTAGGAGACCAGGGGCAACGATGTATCTCCTCCGGCAGCGGTCAGGCGATCGGTGCCGTAGAACAGCTTCACGACGGGCGTGCCATAGCTCTGAACGAAATCGAGCACTTTCTGAGCGGCCGAAGCGTTCAGACCGCCATAGGAGGCTCGGATGCGCGTCGTGCCCGGTCCGATGCCTGTAGCCCTTCCGGCGCTGACAGAGGCTATGTCACTGTCGTCGGCCGACCAGACAGCCGAAGCCGTCACGTCGCGCCGGCTGATGACGCTGCCCTGATACAAGGTGCTGCAGGTGGCCGTGAAGGTCTGCGCACCGTCGATGTAAACGGTCGACGAAGACGGGGAAACCGTCAGCTCATAGGTGTACGCATCGCTCACCGAGACGGTGATGTCATTCACGCAACCTTGCGTCAGGCCGACCTGTCCGCTGCGTGTGATGCCGCTTTTCGTGTCGCTGCCGTCAGAGAGGTTGAAGGTGACGCTGAGGCTCCAGGTGCCCGGCACCACCCGGATGTCGTTTTCGGCATTGAGCTGATGGGCCTTAGTGGCTGCGGTGGCGTGCCAGGCGGCCGCCGGGACGTCATAGCTGCCCGCATCGGGACAGGTCAACGTCGCCTGCGTCAGCGTAGCCGTGTAACCGGCTGGTGCCTTGACGGATATCCGGCCAACTCGGGCAAACACGTGACGGAACCACAAGGTATTGGTCTGTTGAAAGGACGGTGCTTCCAAAGCAGCGCAGACCACGTCGTCTGAGGCGGAGCAATCCACCAGGAACCCTGTCGCACCGAAACTTGCGCTGGCGGCGTAGAAGTGGTAGTTTCGGTCGGCGTCGGGCCAATACCGGTCTTCTTCAGTCTCAAAATATCCGGTGGACCGACGTTCATAGCGGACATTCCTCGAGACCGTCGTCTCTGCTCCGCTCCCTTCCGTGGTCATCAGATAAAAGCCTGACAGATTGGCTGTTTCCGTCACGCCTTTCGTCGGGGCTCCGTCGGTCGGCGCATCGGCGACATCGGCCGTATCAGCTGCGCCGGCATTCCAAGGACGGGTTTCCACCAAAAAGCGCGGATGGTCGGCGGCCGCATCAGTCGCGGCGGATGTGAGGGTTCGGGTGTCGGCGGTTTCCGACTGTTCACAGGCACGGAATTGAATGATCGGCCCGCGCGCTTCAGGGTTTTCATCAAGCATCCCGTTCCCGTTGCGGCAGGCAGCCGAACCGGCCACGGCCAACAGGGCTCCAAAAAGCGCATAGTGTATTTTCATGGTATCAGATTCAAGGTTATGTATGATGAAAGAACTGTGAATATCAGAAAGATGATTCGACGGCTACGCTGTTCCAGGCCTCCACCTGCGCATTGAAACTCATCTCCACTTTCGTCCGGCTGAGCGTGATGTGGTAGTCGTATTCCAGACCGTCGTACCACCAAGCGTTGCCAGGCAAGGAACACAGGCCGGTTCGTGAGGCAGGCGCAGGCGTTCCGTCGTCGATGGTGTATGTAATCGCCACGTCACACTGGGGTTGCCAGGGCACCAGCAGCTCCAAGGTCAACGGTTCACGGCCGACGGATCGGTCAAGGCTGAGCGGAAGGGTGTAGTCACGCGGGGAGCAGCCCCGGAAATCCCAGTGGCAGAGAAACGCGCCGTCGTCGATGGGGTCGGGATCCGCCACACACAGGGCGCCGCCCAGGTAGAGACCTTTGACGGTCAGCGAAACCAAGGTGCAAGGCGTATCGTCCGCTGCGCTCAAGTGGAAACGCAGCCTGGCCTGGGAATGGCGGAAAGACAGGGCAATGGCCGAAGAATGAAGCCGGTCGGCCTGAGCGGAGGCGAACAGCAATTCCGTGTCCGTACAGGAACCGTCGGGAACGGAGAGCACGGCGCCCGAAGCGACATTGCTCCTGTTCCATTCGGTCTGTTGCGACAAGGCAAATCCGGCAGCCGTTTCATCAGCGGCCAAGGCCAGAAAGTCAAGCCGACCGCTCACCGGCCAGAACAGGCCGCCGGCGCTTTTCCATTGCGAGCCGTTGTAGCGGAAGGCTTCGCCGGTGAAATAATTGCCGACCTGATGGCCCGTCGACGCCTGCGACAGGAAGGCCGACAAGGCAATGGTATAACCGTCCGGCAGAACGCCTCCCGTGACGGCGCCGCGCGTGGGACAGCCGGCCGTGACCGACGGGCAAAGCACCAAAGCCTCACGGTCTGCCGCCGACTGCAGAGAATCATCGGTGCAGGCGCTCGCCAACAACAGAAGCCAAACGGCCGGTACGGTGTAAGTTTTCATACAGTCAGATCACTTCGGTCGGGGTCAAATCGGTCACATTGCCGTCGACATATTCCGTGACGGACGGGTTGGCGGTGATCTCGTTTACGGAGAAGGTGATCTCGTAAACATATTTCTTGCCCATCAGCCAGTTGGCTTCGGTGGTGTTGGTGTTGGGCAGATTGAAGCGGAAGGTGAGCTCGTTGGGCTGTCCGGCCAGCACATAAGTGATGACGATGTCGGTCTTGGCCTGGTCGGGGAGCAGGACGTCCATGTAACGGGCATCTTCGTCGAGCGCATTGGTCAGGGCATAAGGCGAAGCGGATTCCTGCGTGCCATACAACTGGTAGTTGTCGGGCATGATCAGGTCTGCGGCCACCTCGTGGCGGAAATTCCACGTCGCCTCGGCGTTGCCGGCGGTCCGGGCAATGTTCAGCGAGCCGCTGGTGTAAACATTTTTCAGCGTGATGGCCTTGACGGCGATTTTGTCGCGCATCGTCGCATCGGAAGCCTTGACCTTGAACTGAATCCAGGCCTGGGCATGCTTGAAGGCCATGGCCACTACATTGGCGCCTTCCGACGATGACTGCTGGGCGGCCGCAAAAACGATATCGTCCTGCAAGCGGTCGCTCAAAACGTCCAAGGTGATGCCGGCAGAAGCGTTCGTCTCATTCCACACCGCATTTTTGTCTTCAAAAGGCGTTTTGGAGGAATAGGCCAGAAAATCAAGGTGACCGCCGATGGGCCAATAGATGGCCGGATCGTGGTGCCATTTGCTGTCGTTGCCGACCGAAAATTCACTGTCGCGGAAATAGTCGCTTGAGCTTCCGTCCTGTGGGGTCAGATAGGCGGAGATGTGCATCGTGCGCCCCGTGGTGGCGGGCGACTGATCGTGAAGATGGGCCATTTCCGTGTCGTAGAAAGTGACGCCGGTCACGTAGCCTTTGGTCCGGTCGACGGCATTGATGAAAGAAAGTTCATCACTCGCCTGAAGTTCTTGCAAGCCTTGTTCGCGGTCGCTGCAAGCAGTCAGGGCCAACAGAGCCCCGACAAGGGAGAAAATTTGTTTTTTCATGTTTGTAGAGTGTTTTGAAAGGTTGATGAATAAGGTATGCTGTTTGGATGGGTTCGGTCATTCCAAATGAAAGTATTCGTGATATTCGTCCCATTCTTCTGCTGTCGGGGTAAAACCGCCCGGTTGCCAAGGAGCAAACGCCGCCTCAAGGCCAACCGAAATGAGATGCGTGGAGGAAGTATCGTTCTCCGCGACCTGATCGGTGATGTCGTTCTGCCGGACCAGCGTGCTGCCGTCTTGGCCGACGATGACCGTGGTCAATACGATGCGTTCGTCTGTCTGCATGCCGAAGGTGTTGAATTCGGTGCGGATGGTGCTGTCGCTCAGGCAAGGTATACCCTCAAAGCCGATGGAGGCGCTGCCCTCGCCGCAACCGGTCGCCATGAGCCATTCGCTGTATTGATGGGTGATGCAATGGGTTACGCTCCGGATGTTTTCCACCCCCTTGATGCCGGTGACCTCCAGGCAATAAGCTTCGAATGCGGGGCGGAGATGAAGGGATATGCGGTAAAGATATCCGCCGCCGTCCGGCACGCGTGGAATCGTTATCCGGTCGGCCACCTGGCAATAAATCTGGTCAGGCGGCTGGATGGTGGCGCTCTCCGAGCCCTTGCCCTTCGACTGCGTCTCCGCGGTGATCTGATCGAAATGTCCGCTGTAACTGATCCGTGTGGTATATGAGCCCAACGACCAGGCCATCAGGTCGTAAACGCCGGCTTCCACGCGCACGTCGAGCGGCTCGTCGACATACATATAGAAGTGCGCGGAGCGCTTGTGGGTAAGGGTATCGTAAAGATTGATCTCCACCATTTCCGGCATTTCCGGCCGGCTGTACACGATATCTTCGTCGTGAACGACGGCCTCGAAGCGTATGTTCCCCGACAGTTCTTCCAGATCAAGGCGCCGGCAAGCGGAGCTCCAAAGCATGACCGGCAGCAGCAACGCTGCACATAAGTTGATGTTTTTCATGTGACGGGTCGTTATCGGGATGAACCGTATGCCTTTTGGCCGATCGGGAACGTCAGGTTGACGGCACACTTGAGGGGGCAGAAGCTGTTCAGCACCTGACCGTCTCCGTAGCGGAAGGCACGCCCGTCCTCCTGACTGTACACATAGTAAGTATCATAACAACTGTGGACAAAGCCGACGGCCACTTCGAATTCAAGCCATACCTTGTCGTTGCCCAGCGGCAAGGCGTACAGATAACCGACGCCGGCCACCAGGCCATAGCCTTGCCGTCCTTCGCCTTCCGGGGTCATTCCTTGATCCGTCACCCCGTCGAAGGGGCGTTCGAAGTCGTAGATGCCGCCGCCGAGGATCAGCCCCAGGCTGTGGCCCTTCCACTGCCGCGGGCACTCGGTCTGATCACTGCTGAACCAGTATCGCCCGTCCAGGAAACCGCCAAAAACCTGAGTGCAGCGGATGTTGTTGGACGCGGTAGCGACGTTGACCCATTCCCGCTGTATCCAGGGGAAGTAAAGATCGGCCGCCAACGAACAGCGCCGGCCCAAAGGGACCTCCACGCCGACGTTCGTCAGCGGCAGAAGCAAATTGGTCCGAAGGGCGCAAGCAGCCGTCTGCCCCGCCGGAGAAGCGGCCATAGCCGACGGTGACTCAGTCGGAGAAACAGTTTGAGCCGACGATGGCTCGGTCGGAGAAGCGGCCCGAGCCGGCAAGCAACTGACGGCCATCAGCAGACAGGCAAGCAGCTGATGCCCGCAGCGCCGAGTCTGTAAACGATGTGTGTGTTTTGTGTTTTTCATACGTGAATCATATTCGCTGCAAATGTAAACCGAATATTAATTGCACGCAATAGCAAAATCAAAATAATTTCACGGTTTTTTAACGGCTCTGATCTCGGAAAGAACAAGCCCGACTGAACGGGCGTTCAGCCGGGCTGCAAGGGGTGGAGGCGGAGGGATTCGAACCCTCGTCCAAACGGAAAACCCTCAGGGTTTCTACATGCTTATCTCCGTTTAGGTTGTCGGTGACGGACAAAACCGGAGCCATCCATCCGTCACTTAGCCTCTATTGATTTCGACAGGTTCCCGAGGCCGGTCCCTGCCTATTCCCGATATTCCTGCACCACCTTGTCCGAACGCTTCGGGACTACAGCAACGGGGTGATGTCTCGTCTCAACCACTTTGGAAGAGATAAAGCCTCGATCTACTGTGCTTCGATCAGGCAGCGAGAGCAAAGTTGTTTTCGCCAGTTACTGGTTTGGTAAGGGTTTAAGGTGACTTTTACCGTTGCACCGCATGCTTGCCTGACTGTTCTGGCCGCTGTCAAAACCAGTCGCCCCCCAAAGAGGACCCCGACGCGCAGGTATCGGGGCGCCTTGTCAAATCTTATTTTGCGTAGCTCACTGCCCGCGTTTCGCGGATCACCGTGATCTTCACCTGACCGGGATAGGTCATCTCGTCCTGAATCCGCTTGGCGATTTCGGCCGACAACTGTTCGGTGTCCTTGTCGTCGACCTTTTCCGCGCCGACGATGACCCTGAGTTCGCGACCCGCCTGAATGGCATAGGTCTTCACCACGCCGGGATAAGACATCGCCAACTGCTCCAGGTCGTTCAGACGCTTCACGTAAGCCTCGGCGATTTCGCGGCGGGCACCGGGACGGGCACCCGAAATGGCGTCGCAGACTTGCACGATCGGTGCCAGAAGCGTCTGCATCTCCACCTCGTCGTGGTGGGCGCCGATGGCGTTGCAGATATCGGGTTTCTCCTTATACTTCTCCGCCAGTTTCATACCCAGCAGGGCGTGCGGCAGTTCGGGTTCATCTTCGGGTACCTTGCCGATGTCGTGCAACAGACCGGCACGGCGCGCCTTCTTCGGGTTCAAGCCCAGTTCGGAAGCCATCACGGCGCAGAGATTGGCCGTTTCGCGGGCGTGTTGAAGCAGGTTCTGACCATAGGAAGAACGGTATTTCATCCGTCCGACCATCCTGACGAGTTCGGGATGCAGGCCGTGAATGCCCAGGTCTATCGTGGTGCGCTTGCCCACCTCGATGATTTCCTCTTCAATCTGTTTGGTCACCTTGGCGACCACTTCTTCGATGCGGGCGGGATGGATGCGGCCGTCAGCCACCAGCTGATGCAAGGCCAGACGGGCAATCTCGCGGCGGACAGGATCGAAGGCCGAAATGACGATGGCCTCGGGGGTATCGTCGACGATGATTTCCACGCCGGTGGCCGCCTCCAAAGCGCGGATGTTGCGTCCTTCACGGCCGATGATGCGGCCTTTCACTTCGTCGGAGTCGATGTGGAACACCGTGACGGCGTTCTCGATGGCCGTTTCGGTGGCTACCCGTTGAATGGACTGGACCACGATGCGCTTGGCCTCTTTGTTGGCGGTCATCTTGGCCTCGTCCATGATCTCATTGATATAAGACGCCGCATCGGTCTGCGCCTCAGCCTTGAGCGACTCGATGAGGCGGTTCTTCGCCTCTTCCGCCGACAGGCCGGAAAGCTGCTCCAGGCGCTCCACTTCGTGACGGTGTTGCTTGTCGAGTTCAGCCTTCTTCTTTTCGATGACATCCATCTGGGCCTCCAGATTTTCCTTGATGACGCTGATTTCGTCCTTCTTGCGGAGCAGTTCCTCGTTCTTCTGATTGAGCTGCTGCTCACGCTGCTTCAGACGGTTTTCAGTCTGCTGAAGTTTGGCACTGCGCTGCTGGAGCTGTTTGTCGAGGTCATTCTTCAGGTTGTAAAACTTGTCCTTCACCTCCTGCATCTTGGCCTTGCGGATGGCTTCGCTGTCCATCTCGGCCTGTTTGATCTTCAACTGGTAACGGGCATTGATCAGGTAGCGGAACATGAGCCACCCGAGCACGATGCCCACCGCGAAGATCAGCACGGCAAGGATAATGGTTGTGGTTGTATTCATAAACTGCAAACGTTATATATTAATAAAAGCAAGGCCTTCATTTGGAGAGAAAGGCCTCAAGTTCCTTGTCGAGATCGGCAACCTGTGCCAGGCACCGGCTGTCGTCCGTACGGGTTTCCGTCTGCAGCAACTGTTTGGAAAGATGGAGGGCCACCATGGCCAACAACCTCTTCGTATCGATAAAAGTACCTCCTTCACGATAAGCGAGCCGATAGTCGCTCAACAAACGGTCTATCCGCTTGGCCGCGTCGCGATAAAGTTGCTCGACCGCCTCGTCGTTTTTGGGCAGCTCAACCGAGAACCTTTCGTCTGCGATATATAGGTGAATCTTGAAGGTGTCTTCCATTATTCGCCGATCAGTGCTATGCAGGCATTGATTTCCCGCACGAGTTTCGAGATGCGCTGACGGGCCGCTTCGTTGTCTCCGTCGGGGGCCATCGACTTGCCTGCCAGCAAAAGCTCATATTTCCCGGTCATGGCATCGAGGGCTTCGCGCGTCTGCCGGAGGGTTTCCTCCTTGTCGGCCAGTTGCTCTTTCAAGCCGGCATTTTCACGCTGTAGCTGCTCTGAGAGCAACAGGGTCTGCCTGAGTCGCGTTTCAAAACGTTTGAGCAGGCTTTCTTGTTCCTCCGTCATAGCAATAACCAAGATTTTGGCAAAGTTAATGATAGTTTTTCTGTTTTCCCCAAACAGAGAAAAAAAAAGTTCCCCGACCCTTGCAGGGGCCGGGGAACTCGAATATTCAATCATTCAGTCTGTCGATCAGAGGGCGACCTTCACGGCCACGTCACCGGTGCGGACAATGTAAATCTGTCCGGCGTTGAGGCCTTCGATGGCATTCAGACCTTCTTCAACAGCCTGGCGACGGATGCTGCGGCCGACCATGTCGAACACTTCAGCCGTGGAGGCTTCGTTGACGTCGAGGTAAACGACACCGTTGTTGACGTAGATGACCATTTCGTTCTTCACCTTGTCCAGACCGTCGATGGTCGTAGAAGAAGCGCCCTTGCGGAAGATGGCGAACTTGGTGATGAAGAGGTTGGTACCAGTTTGGCTGCGAGTCATGATGAAGCTCTTGCTTCCGGCAGCGGCTGCAGGAACGGCGAAGGTTTTGGTGTTGGGCGTCTCACCGTCGCCGTCATAGTCGACACCGTTTTCTTTGTTGATATTGGTGAAGTACATACCGTCGGTACCGTCATCGCAAGTCGCGCCGTTCTCAAACGAGAAGTACGCGTTGGCCGTCTTGCCGGCTACGTTCTTGTTGCGGAAAGCCGTGATGGAGATGGAGTCACCATCAGCCAAAGCTTCGTTGAGCGTCACGGTGACGATTTCTTTGGTCAATTCGGCCTTCTTGCCGTTCAGGCAGATGGTGTAATAGCCGGCTTGTGAGTAGTTGACGCGGTTAGCCGTTGTGTGCACAGCCTTACCGCCGATTTCTATCGGCGTGCCCTTGGGCGAAGTCCATCCGTAGAAGGTACCTTCGGGGAATCCGGGATTGGTCACATAAGTGGCAGCGGCACCGATATAAGTACCGTTCAGACCGGCCGTGTAGTAGGCATTGTCGTCGTAGAGGGTCAGCGCAGCCTCGTCAGCCCAGAAACCGGCAGCCGTATCGGCAGCGATGTTGTCATAGGCGGGCTTGAAGTTGCCGCTGGTCACGGGGAAGCTGACACCTTCATATTCATTCTCAAGAACATCGTTGGCCATCACGTCAATCGGAGCCAGCACATTGTTCTTGATGTTGAATTCAACCGTCTGACCTTCAGAAGCGTTGAAGAGGGCCAGGTCGCTTTCGGCATAGCCATCCCAACCGTAACGGTCGTAGAAGATGTTGTTGACGATGTTGAAGTAGACTTCCTTGAAGTTGTTGTCCTTGTTGCACTCGAGGAAGTTGCGTGCAGACGAAGACATACCGCCGATCTTGTAGAAGGTGTTGTGCTCGACCGTCATCACATAGGTGCTGTCACCGGCGGGGCACTTCGTGCTGACCGGGGTGTTGAAGAACTGACCGCCCGTGGCCGCCATGTTCTTGACGATGTTCTCACGGAAAGTGAATTCGGTGACACCGAAAGCCTTGCCGCCGGCGAACTGGAAGAAGTGGTGGTTGATGCCGTCGACCACGTTGTTTTCAACCAGCACTTTGTGGATGTACTTCTCAGTGTCGCCGTTGGCGTTGATGCGGATCATGCAGGCGGGCATGTCGGTGAACGTACAGTTGCGCACGATGACCGTGTTCATGACCGTATCCTTGATGCCCTTGTGGAAGAACAGAGGAGAAGCGTCGGTCTTGCCCTTCATGTCACCTTCAACGAAGTTGATGCCTTCGACCAGGTAGGTGTCGACCTTCATGCCGTTGCTTGAACGGAAGCTGCCGGACACCTTCGGAGCATTGCCTTCATAAGCCTTGAAGGTCAGGTTCGTGCCGTTCTGCGGGAAGAGGCGGGCATTCATACCCAGCGCATAGTAACCGCACTCGTCGGTGTTGTCCTTGAGTTGGACGGTGAAGTTTGCGGGCTTGGGATCGAAGGCCATGGCCTCGTCGAACTGAGAGAGATTTTCAACCACGAAGCTGCCGTCTTCGGCCACGTCGAAACCGTAATACATCGAACCGACACCCACATAAGTGCCGTTCGTACCGGCCGTGAAGAGCTTGTCGGTCTTGAAGAACTTGTCACCGACTTTGTAAACGAGGTCAGCGTGACCGAGGTCTTCCAGATAAAGGTTTTCTTCGACATCAGGATCGGCGCTATCCTTCAGGTTGAAGATTTCGTAATCCTTGATGTTGTAAACGTTGTTGAGCAGACGGGCTCCGTAGTAAGTGTAGGAACCGCCGGGATTCAACTGGCAGGGCTGACGCTTGGAAGCGGGGATGCTGTCATACCAGAAGAAGTTGTTGGCCACATAGATGTCAAGGTTGGCCACCTTGCAGCCTTCCAGGAAGTTTTCAGCGTTCGAGCCGTCACCGTTGTAGAAGTTGTTGAAAACGTTGTTTTCGACCACGACCTTCATCGTATCGGCGGCATTGGCCAGCTTGACGTTGGCGAACTGCATGAACTGCTTGCCCTGGTAATTGTCGAAGATGTTCTCTTTCAGGACGAATTCTTTCAATATCTGGTTGCTGTTGTTGACGATGAAGGTATGGTTACCGCCGTTCACGGCAGCGCCCTGGTTGGTGATGGTGCAACCTTCATAGGCCAGTTTGCCGACGGTCGAGTTGGCTCTCAGACGGCAAAGCGGATCGTTCAGGTCGGTGAACGAGCAGTTCTTGAACGTCACGGAACCGAATTTGTCGTTACCCTGGGTAACGATCGGCGCAGCCGTTTCGGTGGCTTTGCCGTCGCCGATGAAGGCCACGTTGTTGATGACGATTTCATCGATGTTCAGGCCGCCCTTCGAGTTGAGGATGGCGCCGTAGAACTTGTTGCCGTTACCGTTGATGGTCAGTTTCGACAGGTTGTTGGGATAGACGCGCTGAGCGGTACCCAGGCTGTATTCACCACCGGTCACGTTGATGATGGCTTCACCCTTGTAGCCGTCGAATTCGAGAGCGTCGATGAACTCTTCGTAGCAGGTCACCGTGGCGGTGATGCTGTCATTGGCCACCTTGGCCCACGAACGATGGTTGTAATACTCAAGTTTCGGATCACCGAAAGCGACGATGGTGTTGCGGTTGTCGGTTTCGGTCATCTTGATGGTCAGGGTGTTGTCGGTCACGCGCACATAAACGCTGTTGACGGTGGCACCGCTGGCGCTCGACTTGGTGACGGTGGAGTACTTGTCGTTGGCATACAGACGAAGGGTACCCTTGCCGTAGTTCGACTCTTCGATGTAATAAACCTTCGCGCTGAACTTGTAGTCACCGTTGGGGATGTTCGTCAGGGTCTGCTCGATGGTGTAGTTCTGGAACTTCTTGGCGCTGGCGGCTTCGATGTAATTGTTCTCGAAACCGTAGTCACCCGACTTGATGTCGTATTCGATGGCGCTCAGGTTGTTGCCCGAAATGGTCCAAGAATCGACGTTTCCGTTGAAATAAGGATTGTCGATGAGGCAGGTGGCGTCGGTCGGATTCTTTTCACCGGCCGCGGGGTTCATGATGTAGGTCGATTTGGCACCCACATAACTCTTGGCGACGCCGGCGGTGGCCCACTTGCTGTCGGTGTAGAGTTTCAGATTGGTGGAATCATTCCAGAAACCGACGGTGTCGGCAGGGATGGGGTAATATTCGGGCATGATGTTGCCGCTGGTCACGGGGAAGCTGACGCAGTCCCATTCACCTGTCAAAGCATCGTTGGCCATCACGTCGATCGGAGCCAGCACGTTTTTGAGGAAAGAAACCGTGACCTTCTGGCTTTCCTTGGCGTTGAAGAGCGCCAGGTTGCTTTCAGCATACTTGTCCCAACCGTAACGGTCGTAGAAGATGTTGTTGGCGAAGAGCAGGTTGACCTCGCTCCAGTCGTTGTCCTTGTTGCACTCGAGGAAGTTGCGGGCCGTGCTCGCCATACCGCCGATCTTGTAGAACGTATTGTTGACGACGGTCATCGTGTAGATGCTGTCACCGGCGGGATGATTCGGGCTGATCGGGGTGTTGAAGAACTGACCGCCCGTGGCATACATGTTCTTCACCGTGTTCTCGCGGAAAGTGAAACTGGCCAGACCGACGTTCTTGCCGCCGGCGAACTGGAACAGGTGATGTCCGATGCCGTCGATGTCATTGTTTTCAACAACGATGCTGTGAATGTACTTTTCGGCATTGTTGCCGGCATTCAGACGGATGATGCAAGCCGGCATGTCCTTGAAGGAGCAGTTGCGGATGACCACTTCATTGAAGATGGTGTCCTTCTGGTTCTTGGCCAGATGCAACGGCGAGTTGTCGGTGTGGCTGGTGAAATCCTGGAAGGTGATGCCTTCGATGATGAGGCTTTCCAGGGTGAAGGCGCCCGGACGGATGCTGCCGGTGATGACGGGCGTAGCATTGTCAGCGGCCTTGATGGTGAAGATGCCGCGGTTGCTCGGGAAGTTGCGGGCCTTGTTGACACCGAGGTCATAAGTGCCGCTGGCCAACACGAAGTTGATGGCTTTGCCTTCTTCATAATCGGTTCTGGCGAAAGCATCGTCAAGCTCTTCGATGCAGGAGATGTTGGCGGTGTAAGAGGTTTCATCTTCGGTGAAGTTCGCCCAGTCTCTGTGACCCAGGCCTTCCAGCTTGATGTCGCCGAAACAGACCTCGGTGTTGCGGTTGTCGGTTTCCTGCAACTTGATGGTCAGCTTGCCGTCGCTCGTCACGCGCACATAAACGCTGGCCACGGCGCCCTGGTTGGCCGACGAATTGGCCACCTTGACGCTCTTGCTGTTGGCATACAGATTGATGGTGCCCTTGGTGTAGTTGCCGCTTTCGTTGCGATAGACGGTAGCCGACAGCTTGTAGTCACCGGCGGGGAGACCTTCCACGGTCTGTTCGACGGTGTAGCCGGCGAACTTCTTGGAACCGGTGGCCTTCAGGAAATTGCCGCTGTAATTGTAAGCGGGTTCGGCAATTTCATAAGTGACACCGGTCGGAGCCGTGACGATCCAGTTGGTGGAATCGACGGGCTGCGAGAAGTCGTAGTTGGGGATGAGCCCGGTGAGTTCCTGCGGATTGAGTTCGCAAAGCAGCAGCTTGGCGATTTCAGCGGTTGCACCGGTAGCCACAGTGCCGTTCTCGTAGGCTTCCGTAGCCGCCTTCAGCACAGCCTGCGCATCAGTCGCAGCCGCGGTGCCTTCAGCCGCCTCTATCTTGGCCTGCAGGTCTTCGATGGCAGGCAGGAAAACGTCGGCATAGAATGCGATACCTTCGGTGCAATCATCGATGGCACCCTTCAGTTCGATGTAAAGAGCCTCCCAGTCGGGATTCTCTTCCTCTTCTGCTGCAGAGACTTTTGCGAGCACCTCGTCCAAAGCGGGCATGCAAGTGTTGGGCATAGGCTGCTCCTTGAAGTAGTCATAACCCAATTCGGCCACCAACTGCATCACGCGGACGTTGGCGGGGGTCTCTGCTCTGAGATTCATACTTACAGCCAGGATAAACGCGGCTGCAAACAAGAACATTTTCTTCATAAGCATTGTTTTTAAGTGGTTAGAAAAATAGTTAATATATTGATATTCAATTTGTTAGATAAAATACTGTCTTTTAAGGACTTTCAACCGACAAAAATAATTCATTCGTTTTGAAAAAACCAACAAACCGCACGGATTTTCGTGGCTTTTTCAAAAAAAACAAGGCGGATGCCTTAAATAAAATAAGGTAAATCAAGCAAGTCCGTTGCGGATGGCCAGCAGCTCGTCACGTACCGCTTCGAGGCGACGGCGGAGTTCGGCTTGTGCGGAGATTTTCCGACGGCTTTCGCGAAGGGCTTTTTTGGCGGCCGCCAACGTCAGCCCGCGCTCTTTGACGAGCGACTTGATCAAGAGGATTTCATCGATGTCCTTACGCGTGTATTGCCTGATGCCCGTCGCCGTCTTTTTCGGACACAGCGACTCAAACTCCTTTTCATAATAACGGAGCGTAGGCTCGGGCAGCTGCACCTCGGCCGCCACCTCGCGAATGGACCAATAGAGTTTTTCCGCCATACCTTCCAATGGGCTAAGGGTCAATCCATCGGCATGCCGCTGGCGGAAAGATGGGTCAGCATGTCGTCGTATTCCTCCGGACTGAGATCCTGGAAGAAATAGCGGATGGGGTTGTCGGCCTTGCCGTTGAAACGGACTTCGTAGTGAAGGTGAGGGGCCGTCGACTTGCCCGTGTGACCGCTCTCGGCAATGATGTCGCCCCGCTTGACTTTCTGACCCTTGCGGACTTTGTTGGTATTCTTCAAGTGTGCATACCGGGTCTGATAGCCATAGCCGTGGTCGATGATGATGAGGTTGCCGTAACCGCCCCGCTGATAGCCCACGTAAGAGACCACGCCGTCGGCCGTGGCGTACACATCCGAGCCCATGGGCAGCGAAAAGTCGATGCCTTCGTGGAAGCGTCTGACGTTGTAAATGGGGTCGACCCGCCATCCGTAGCCTGAGGCTTCGCGCTTGAGCAGAGCGTGTTTGACGGGCTGGATGGAGGGCAGGTGACGCAGGCGGTCGTTGTTGTTGCGGATGAGCCGCGCCAGTTCGTCATAAGAAGCCGACTGCACATAGAGCCGCTTGGTCAGGTCGTCGATGCTGCGGGTCGTACGCACGACGAGCTCCCGGTCCGTCAGGTCGTTGAGTTCCGCGTAGCGCGCCGCATTGTACTGCAGGGTCCGCTCGTCGATGGGCGAAGCCTGGAGGATGGCCCGGTACATATTGTCGTCACGCTGTTCCAACTGGGCGAGCACCTTTTCCATTTCCGACGTCTTGCGTTGCAGCAATTGATACTGGCGCAACAGCCGGTCGTTCTCTGCCTGGAGCTGACGGGCATCGGGCACGTGAAAGAGCGAAGTGTAAGCCCACATCAGCAGAAAAGCCAGCACCAGCGCCCCCAGAAAGTAGAGCAGGACGTTGACGAACTTCTCCACGGGTTTCGTCTTCACCTGTTCGAAACGGAGGGTGTTTTCGTTGAAAATATATCTCGAACGTTTTTTCGACACGGCAATTCGCGAGTGGGTTTGGATGCAAAAGTAAGAAGAATAATGTAAATTTGCGGCCGAATTCCAAAAATTAATACAATCAATATGCTTACCGCCAAAGAAATCCGCGAAAGTTTCCTGAAATTTTTCGCCTCGAAAGGATGCACCATCGTTCCCTCCGCCCCCATGGTGCTGAAGGGTGACCCCACGCTTATGTTCACCAACGCCGGAATGAACCAGTTCAAAGACATCATTCTGGGCAATGTGGAGAAAAAGTTCAGCCGGGCGGCCGATTCGCAGAAATGCCTGCGCGTCAGCGGCAAGCACAACGACCTGGAAGAAGTCGGTCACGACACCTATCACCACACCATGTTCGAAATGCTCGGCAACTGGTCGTTCGGCGACTATTTCAAGAAGGAAGCCATTTCCTGGGCCTGGGAATACCTGGTCGACGTCTTGAAACTCAAGCCCGAAAACCTGTACGCCACCGTCTTCGAAGGCAGCCCCGAAGAGGGCATAGACCGCGACAACGAGGCGGCCGCCATCTGGGAGCAGTTCCTCCCGAAGAGCCATATACTCAACGGCAACAAACACGACAATTTCTGGGAAATGGGCGACACGGGGCCCTGCGGTCCGTGCTCCGAAATCCATTTCGACTCGCGCAGCGAAGAAGAAAAAGCGCTCGTGAGCGGCCGCGAACTGGTCAACAAAGACCATCCCCAGGTCATCGAAATCTGGAACCTCGTCTTCATGCAATACAACCGCATGGCCAACGGTTCGCTCGAGAAGCTCCCTGCCCACGTCATCGACACCGGCATGGGCTTCGAGCGCCTGGTCCGCACCCTTCAGGGAAAGACCTCCAACTACGACACCGACGTCTTCCAGCCCATCATCGCCGAAATCGGCCGGATGTGCGGCGTCGTTTACGGCCAGGATGAGAAGACCGACATCGCCATGCGGGTCATCGCCGACCACATCCGCACCATTTCGTTCGCCATCACCGACGGCCAGTTGCCCTCCAACGCCAAGGCGGGTTACGTCATCCGCCGAATCCTGCGCCGCGCCGTCCGCTACGGCTATACCTTCCTCGGCCGCCGTCAGGCCTTCCTCTACAAACTGCTTCCGGTGCTCATCGACACGATGGGCGACGCCTATCCCGAACTCATCGCCCAACAGACCTTGGTCGAAAAGGTCATCAAGGAAGAAGAAGAGTCGTTCCTCCGCACCCTGGAAACCGGCATCAAACTGCTCGACAAGGTGATGGACAACGCCCGCAACGCTTCGGCCACCCGCGTGTCGGGCGAAGACGTCTTCACCTTATATGACACCTACGGCTTCCCGCTCGACCTGACGGAACTGATTCTCAGGGAAAACGGACTGGAAGCCGACACCGAAGCCTTCAAGCGTTGCATGCAGCAGCAGAAAGAGCGCGCCCGCAACGCGGCCGCCGTCGAAAACGGCGACTGGGTGGAGCTCAAGGCCGGCACGCCCAAGTTCATCGGTTACGACGTGCTCGAATGCGAGACGGAAATTCTCCGCTACCGCCAGATCAAGCAAAAGAACAAGGTGTTCTACCAGATCGTGCTCGCCGAGACCCCGTTCTACGGAGAAATGGGCGGCGAGACGGGCGACCGCGGTCTGCTGACGGCCGACGCCAAAAGCATCCGGGTCATCGACACCAAGCGGGAAAACAACCTGCCGGTGTGCATCACCACCGAACTGCCCGCTGACGTCACCGCCGTCTTCACGGCCTCGGTCGACAAACAGGCCCGCACCGCCACCGAATGCAACCACTCGGCCACCCATATCCTCGACTATTGCCTGCGCAGCGTTCTGGGCAGCCACGTCGAACAGAAGGGCTCGTTCGTTTCGCCCGACAGCCTCCGCTTCGACTTCAGCCATTTCCAGAAAGTCACCGACGAAGAACTCCGCCAGGTGGAGCATATGGCCAATGCGATGATCCGCAGCGACATCGCCTTGGAAGAACACCGCAACATGCCCATCGCCGAGGCCAAGGCCATGGGGGCGCTGGCCCTCTTCGGCGAAAAATACGGCGATGAGGTCCGCGTCATCAAATTCGGTCCTTCCGTAGAGCTCTGCGGCGGTTGCCACATCTCTTCGACGGGCCGGATAGGTCAGGTGCAGATTCTCAGCGAAAGTTCGGTGGCCGCCGGCATCCGGCGCATCGAAGCCATCACGGGCGAAGCCGCCGAAGCGCACGTGGATGCCCTCAACGACCAATTGGCCGAAATCAAAGCACTGGTCGGCAACGGTCCGAACCTGACGGACAGCCTCCGCCGGATGGTCGAAGAGAACAAGGCGCTCAAGAAACAGATCGAAGCCTTTGCCGCCGAGAAAAACGCCCGGCTCAAAGAAACGCTCAAAGGGAAGGCCGAACGCAAGGGCGACATCAGCATCATCCGTTACCTGGGCCAGGCCTCGCCCGACAGCATGAAAGAAATCGGTCTGCAACTCAAGAGCGAAAGCGAAGGGAAATTCCTGTTCGTGGCCGGCACGCAGACCGACGGCAAGCCCTTGCTCACCGTCACGCTGAGCGACGAACTGGTCAAGGCCGGCTTCAATGCCGGTCAGTTGGTCCGTCAGGCGGCCAAGGCCATCAGCGGCAACGGCGGCGGCCAACCTCATTTCGCCGTGGCCGGCGGACGTGACGCCCAAGGGCTCGAAGCCGCCGTCAACGCCGTCATCGACGCCGTCACAGCCTGATTCTCACCTTATCCATCTCATTCAGCACATGAAAAGACTGACTTCCCTCCTGCTTTTGACCTCGGCGCTGCTCTTCGCTGCGCCCGCCCGCTCCGCAGCCGCCACCCCCAAGCCTTGGGACAACGGCCCGCTGAAAGTCTCCGACAATCACCGTTTCCTCGTCCACGAAAACGGCGAGCCCTTCTTCTGGCTGGGTGAGACGGCGTGGCTGCTGACTTCCCGGCTTCAGCGCGAAGAAATCGACTTCTTCCTCAAAGACCGCGCAGCCAAGGGCTTCAACGTGGTGCAGGTGTCGGTCTTCCATTACTGGCCGCAGTTCAATGTATACGGCGAGTGTGCCACCCCTTACGGCTTCGACTTCCGCAAAATCGACCAGGCGGGTCGCTACGGATATTGGGACCACGTCGACTATGCCATCGACAAAGCGGCCGAAAAAGGGATGTATGTCGCCATCGTGTGCTGCTGGGGGTCGGAAATCGTCCGCCACGGCCATATGAGCGTGAGCGACGCCGAAAAATACGGCAAATTCCTGGCCACGCGTTATAAAGACCGGCCGAACATCATCTGGGTCATCGGCGGCGACACGCCGCCCGACCGCAACCCCGGCGACATGGACATCTGGAATGCCCTGGCCGTCTCCATCAAGTCGGTCGACAAAAATCACCTGATGACTTATCACCCCGAAGGCCGCACCTCGTCGTTGAAATGGTTCAACGAGGCCGAATGGCTCGATTTCAACATGTTCCAGTCGGGTCACCGCCGCTACGGACAGAACTTCGGCCAGACCGAAGGTTACCCCATCGAGCAGGGCACCGAAGAAGACAACTGGCGCTACGTGGCCGAAGCTTATGCGGCCACGCCTGCGAAGCCCGTCATCGACGGCGAGCCCTCCTACGAAGGCATTCCCCAGGGCTTGCGCAGCGGCGACGAACCCTATTGGCAAGCCTCAGACATCCGCCGCTACGCCTATTGGTCGGTGTTTGCCGGCTCCTTCGGCCACACCTACGGCGACAATGCCGTGATGCAGTTCTACATCCCTTCCATCATTCCTTCGTTCTACCCCTTGCTCCCTTGGTATGAGGCCATCAACGAGCCCGCCAGCGGCCAGATGCAATACCTCAAGAAGCTGATGACGGCTTTTCCCTTCACCGAAGGGACAGCGGCCCAGGAAATCATCCCAGGAGAGAACGGCGAACGCTACGAACGCCTGGCCGCCACCAAAGGCTCTGATTATCTGATGGTCTACGATTACACCGGGCGGGAAATCACCGTCAACCTGTCGGCCATCTTGGGCGAGCGGAAAAAGGTCTTCTGGTTCCGCCCCGAAAACGGCCAAACGAGTTTCGTCGGGCTGTATGACGGGGTCTGCACCTTCCGTCCCGAAGGGCAGCACACCCCCGGCAACGACTGGGTGCTGGTGGCCTTCGACAGCCGCAAAAACTATCTGGAAACCCGATAAATCCTATATTTATGCTCAAGCGCAGTTTGACGGTCGGCCTTTGCGCCGTCGCAGCATTGGTCGGCGCCGAAACGGCCGGGGCCAAAGAATACCATTGGAAAAAAGGCGTGGTGGAGGAACAGTTTGTCTACACCAAGGCCCCCTTCGCCGAATGCCATTCGGCTTCCATAGCCGAAACGCCCGAGGGACTTGTCTGCACCTTTTTCGGCGGTACCAAGGAACGCCACCCCGACGTGTGCATCTATGTGAGCCGCAAGCCCAAGGGCAGCGACGAGTGGACGGCGCCCGAGAAGGTGGCCGACGGCGTGCTGGTGAACGATCCGGGCCAATGGAGCCAGGCCGATATCGAGGCCTGTGCCGAATCGGCCAAAAAATACGGTGTCAGCACGCAGACGCAAGGCGCTTTGGATCCGCAGAAGGTGTCGTGGCCGTGCTGGAACCCGGTGCTCTACCAGGTGCCCGGCGGCGAGCTGCTGCTGTTCTATAAAATGGGTCCGAGTCCCTCGCAGTGGCTGGGTCGCCTGAAACGTTCCACCGACAACGGCCACAGCTGGTCGGCGGCCGAGGCGCTGCCCGGCGGCATCATAGGTCCGGTCAAGAACAAACCCGTCGAAATCGACGGACAGCTCGTCTGCCCCTCCAGTCAGGAAGGCAACGGCTGGCGCCTGTTCCTCGACGTGACCCCCGACGGCGGCAAGACCTGGAGCCAGATAGGGCCGCTCAATGAAAAAGAGCCCTGGCTGGCCATCCAACCCAGCATCCTCTTCCACAAGAACGGCGACTTGCAGATGCTTTTCCGCACCCGCAACCGCCGCGTAGGCACCACCTGGTCACACGACCGGGGGCTGACCTGGAGCCCCATTGACAGCACCTTGCTGCCGCAGAACAATTCCGGCACCGACGCCGTGACGCTCCGGGACGGCCGTCAGCTGATTGTCTACAACCACGTGCTCGACCGCAACGGACAAGCCAAAGGCCCGCGCACGCCGCTCAACGTTTCCCTCTCGAAGGACGGAAAGAAATGGTATGCCTCGCTGGTGCTGGAAGACTCGCCCATCAGCCAGTATTCCTATCCGGCGGTCATCCAGACGTCCGACGGCTACGTGCACTTTGTGTACACCTGGCGCCGCCAGCGCATCAAATACGTGAAGGTCGATCCCAAGAAGTTGCAGATGGTGGAAATCAAGGAAGACGGTCTGTGGCCCGGCCTTCAGGATGCCTTCGGCCCGGAAAAAGCCGGCGAGACCCCCTACCCCGTCTCGGCCTGCGACTGGATGCTGCTCAAGCGCCAGAAAGACGGCGCCATCACCCTGGCCCGCGAAATCGGTTGCGACGGCCTGGAGGTCGACATGAACAGCCTGAGCAAGAACCCCACTTTCCAGAGCCGCTTCAAAAACAACCCCGAAGAACTTCAGAAATACAAAACCCTGGCTGCCCTGACCGGCATCAAGATATCATCGGTGGCCATGTCGGGCTTCTATGCCCAGTCGTTCGCCAGCCGTGAAAGTTACATCGAGCCCGTGGCCGACTGCATCGACGTGATGAAGGGACTGGGCGTCAAGGTCTGTTTCCTGCCGCTGGGCGTCACCTCCGACCTGAAAAAGAACCCCGAGCTGCGTCCGCAGACGGTGGCCCGGCTCAAAGAGGTCGGCCGGATGGCCGAGGAGGCCGGTGTGGTCATCGGCATCGAGACCACGCTCGACGCGGCCGACGAAAAGGCCCTGCTGCGCGAAGTGGGCAGCCCGGCCGTGAAGAGCTACTTCAATTTCCAGAACCCGCTGGCCAACGGCCGCGACCTTTACGAGGAACTGCGCATTCTGGGCGACGACATCTGCATGATCCACTGCACCAACACCGACAAATATTGGTTGGAGAACGACCCGCAGATAGATATGCCGGCCATCAAGAAAACCCTGGAAGAAATCGGCTACGACGGCTGGTTGGTCATCGAACGCTCGCGCGACGCTTCCGACTCGCGCAACGTGCGCCGCAACTACGGAGCCAATTGCGCCTACCTCAAATCGGTGTTCCAAGCTGAATGATTGCGCCCATGAAACGGATTCTTGCCCTTTGTCTGACCTTCAGCCTGATTGCAGGCGCTTCCGCACAAAGTGAAATCTGGGTTTCGCCCGACGGCGACGATTCGGCCGCCGGCACCGTCGAAGCCCCCTTGGCCACGCCCCGCGCCGCCCTCAGACAAGCCCGCGAATGGCGACGGCTGGCGGCCACGGGCCGGGAAATCCCCGCCGACATCAGCCGGGGCATCAACATCCGTCTGTTGCCGGGCACCTATTTCCTGACCGAGCCCCTGCTGCTCCGCCCCGAAGACTCCGGTACGGAAAGTTCGCCTACGCTGATGGCCGGCTTGGGCGGGGAATTGGAACAAGCTGCGGGCGCCGCCGTCCTGAGCGGCGGTTGCCGGCTGACAAGCTCCTGGAAAAAAGCCGCCCACGTAGCCGGTCTGCCCGCCTCGGCCCGCGGTAAGGTCTACGTCACCGCCCAGCCCAAGGTCGGCGGGCATTACCTCGACTTCCGCCAACTGTGGGTGAACGGCCGGAAAGCCGTCCGCTCCCGCTCCGAAAACGGCGAAAGCTATCCCCGCATCATCGCCTGGGACAAAAAAGCCCAAGTGCTGACCGTGCCTGCCGCCGGTCTGGAACATTTCGAGACCCTCGACGGCCTGGAAATGGTGCTCCACCAGATGTGGGCCATCGCCAACCTGCGCGTGCGCAACATCGACATAGAAGGAGATGAAGCCAAAGTGACGTTTCACCAACCCGAGAGCCGCATCCAGGCCGAACACCCCTGGCCCACCCCGATGACGGCCGAAGGCCTGAAATCACCTTTCTTCCTCTGCAACGCCATCGAATTTCTCGATACGGAAGGCGAATGGTATCTCGACACCGACCGTCACCTGCTCTATTACTGGCCGCGCAAGGGGGAAAATCTCGCCCGTGCCGAGTGCATCGTGCCCGTGTTGCCCACCTTGGTCAACGTTGAGGGTTCGAAAGAAAATCCGGTCAGCCACGTCGGCTTCCGGAACATCACTTTCGCCCACACCACCTGGATGCGTCCGTCGCTTGAAGGCAGTGTGCCCCTCCAGGCGGGCATGTTTCTGCTCGACGCCTACAAACTCCGTCCGTCGGGGGTGCCCGGCAACGAAAACAAAGGCTTGGAAAACCAAGGCTGGATAGGCCGTCCCGCAGCCGCCGTGGCCTTGCAGGGCGTACAATACACCTCGTTTGAAAATTGCCGTTTCGAGCACCTGGCCTCTTGCGGCCTCGACTACCGCGAAGCCACGTTTCGCGACCGCGTCAGCCGCTGCCGCTTCGAAGACATCGGCGGCAACGCCATCCAGGCCGGACGCTTCTCCGACCCCGGCATAGAGACTCATCTGCCTTACGATCCGACCGATCTGAGGGAACTCTGCCGCGGGCTTTACATCGGCGACTGTCTCATTCACGACTGCACGAACGAAGACTGGGGCTGCACAGGCATTTGCGCGGGTTATGTGCGCGACATCGTCATCGAGCACAACGAACTGAGCGAGCTGTCCTACACGGGCATCAGCCTGGGTTGGGGCTGGACCAAGACGGTCAACACGATGCGCAACAACCGGGTCCACGCCAACTATATCCACCACTATGCCAAGCACATGTATGACGTGGCCGGCATTTACACCCTTTCGGTGCAGAGCAAGAGCTTCATCACCGAAAACGTGGTCGACAGCATCTATTCACCCGCTTATGTGCACGACCCCCATCACTGGTTCTACCTCTACACCGACGAGGGCTCGTCGTTCATTACGGTGAAAGACAATTGGTGTCCGTCGGAAAAATTCCTGCAAAACGCCAACGGCCCGGGCAACGTCTGGGAAAACAACGGCCCCGGGGTCAGCGACGAAATCCGTCAGCGCGCCGGCGTTCGCCGGTGATGCCGCACACCTGTGAGCGGCTCTTCTGCGAACATCAGCCGTGCTGCTCCCAATGATAGCCTAAAGCATACAATTCCATGGAGACGCCGATGCGGAACATGGCTCTTTCGGCGCGGGCATAGACCAGAAACGCCCGTTTGCTGGCCGGTTCGATATTTTCGTGGCGGATGAGGTTGATGACCGCCCGCGAGCAAGTGCCCATCACCGATTCTATCTGCCGGGCCTCGGGGCTGTCGAGCCGGTGGCCCAGAATGTCGCGCACGATGTGTTCGTCCATATCGTCGAAGCCGCGGCTGCCGTGAAGCGAGGCGTAAGGATATGACTGATAACGCGCCCAGTCATCGTGCCAGCGGCGGGCCACGGCCAGTCCGACATAGCCGGCCCAGGCAACGGCCGCTTCGGGATATTGCGCGATCTCACCGACAGAATCGGCCATATAGTCAGGCGCCATTTCCTTCCACTTGGCATCGGTGTCGTCGCTGGCCAGCAATTGACCGTCGAGCACTTTGGCCGCCGTGCAGAGGCGGAGCAGTTCCTGCGTGACGCGGTCTTCGAAAAGCTTGTAATAGAGATCTTCTTCCATAGGGGTCAACGGCGGAATTCGGCCAGAAGAGCCTGCATCTGCCCGCGGTCGAAGGGTTTCACGTTGTCGACCAACCATTCACGCATGGCTTGGCCGTCGGGGGTTTCCTGCTTGTAGCTCATGAAGCTGAGTTCGACGCCCAGGGCATCGGCCACGCGCAGGGCAAACACCGGCCAGATCATACCGATGTCGCCGATGACGGGCAGGCTCCCTTCGTGACGGGCGAAAGCCGACATTTCCATCCGGAAGGGAATTTTCGAGAGTTTGGTCTTGGGCAGGCCTTTGTTGATGGCCTCCTGAATCATGGCGCTCTGTTTCTGCAGGTCTTGTGCCTTGCGCAGGTTCTCGTCGAGGTCGAAGCGGATGAGGGTCTTTTCACGCAGGCTGTAGACCGGCTGATGTTGCCACCACGACCAGATGCCGTGGCCGGTATAGGTCTCGAACGGGCCGTCGTGGATTTCCTGCGTCAGGGCCACGGCCGATTCGATGATGACGTCGGCTCCGGCCATCAGGTCGGCGATGCGGCGCGAACGTTCCATCACGGGAATGCTGTCGCCGATGGCCATGCCCACGTGGCCGCCGCCGACCAGTTGCGGGATGGTCACCAACACGGGCACCCCCTTGGCGGCACCGGCGCCGAGCATGGTCCGCCTGTCGGCCCCCCAGCCGGCCACCGTTTCGAAAGGCAGGCCGGTCTGACGGCAAAGGGTCAGGATCTCTTCGGCCATCAATTCGGTGCGCAGGCCCATCGGGTAGGCCATGTTGCCGGCCGCCTTGATGAGCGTGTGACCTTCGGCCGCCTCGCGCTTGGAGAGCAAATCGCGGTCGAGCAGCATTTCTTTCGAAAGCGCTTCTATCCGCTCTTCTGTCAGGCAGGTAAACTCGAAGACGTTGCCGCGGGGCATGACTTTTTCGTCAAAACCGAACTGCGCGGCCGGACACATTTTCACGCGGTCGAGCGTGCCCGCCATTTCGTGGCTGACTACGGCCGACGAGGTGGTGACACCGTCTACGATACCTTTTTCGATGAGCTCGGCCACCAGCGTGGTCACGCCCTCGTGCAGGTTCGGACCGCTGCCGGTCACGACGACGATTTTTCCGCCCCGCCGCTTGGCTTCGACGACTTTATCGATGGAAGCGTCAAGGGTTTCCCTGGAACGGTCGTCAAGGGCTTCGTAAAACGACCGGATGAGTTCTCTGTTGATTTTCATGACAAAAGAGATGATAGACGGCCGCAAAAATAATGCTTGGGGGGAAAATGTGCAAACCGCCCGCGCATCACTGCGCAGGCGGTCTGAATCACATAAAAAACCAACCACATAAAATATTAACCACATAAACTTCCGTTTTGAGCGGCGCCCCGATCGGGCGCCGTTCAAAACAGAATCAACATTGAAAAGTGTTCTTCATGGCATCAGGTGTTTTCAGATATGGGTACTTGTTGTCTTTGTTTTGCGATGCAAGATTACGGCGAAAAAGAAAAATGCGTTTCTTTTTTTCGACCAACGCCCCGTTTTTCGGCACGAACGCCGTTTTTCCCTTCGAAACTCCTGCTTAACTTTGCTGCCATGAAAAAGATAGAAAACCAGGCATTCTTCCTTGTGTGGCTCGGCGTCTTCGTCCTGGAGGCCCTCGTGACCCTCGTCAGCGACATGAAAGCCGTCTACGCACAGGCCGGCTTCGGCAACGTGCTCCACATCTGGCTCATGACGCTCCCCTTCTTCGTGCTCTGCACCCTCCACAACTGTCTGCTGGCCCCGCAGTGGGTGGTCAAAGGCAAACCGATGCGCTACCTGCTCATCACCTGCGCCGCCTTCGGCTTGTTCACCGTGTTCGTCTGCCAGGTGATGGCGCCGCCTGTGCGAGTGTCGGCCGCCCAACCCTTCTGGCCTTTCATGTTCATGTTCGACGACATGCTCCTGCCGCCCGAACTGCGGCAAGCGGGCCTGCCCTTCAACGAACACCCGATGCGCCCGGCCGTGCTCTACCTGGTCATCGGCGCGCTGATGCTGTGCGTCAACATCGGCGTGCAATTCGCCTTCAAGGGCATACGTGAACGGGAACGGATGAAGGACCTGGAAAAAGAAAACCTGAAATACCGGCTGGACTATCTGCGTTACCAGATCAGCCCCCACTTTTTCATGAACACCCTCAACAACATCCACTCCCTGGTCGACATCGACAGCCGCAAGGCCAAGTCGGCCATCGTGGAACTCTCCCGACTGATGCGTCACCTGCTTTACGACAGCCAGGCCGCGCTGACGCCGCTGGGCGTTGAGTTGGAGTTTCTGGAGCACTACATGGCCCTGATGCGCTTGCGCTACACCGACCGCGTCCGCATCGACACCTATTTCCCCAACGAAACGACGGATGCCCTGGTGCCGCCCCTCATTCTGGTCACCTTCGTGGAAAACGCTTTCAAACACGGCGTGAGCGATGAAGGCGATTCATCCATCCGCATCAGCGTGCTGGTGCGCAACGGGCGGGTGGTGATGAATTGCAGCAACAGCATCGCCACCGAATATCCCGAAAGCGGTTTTGCCCACGGCGTAGGCCTCGACAACGTCAAAAAACGCCTCCAGTTGCTCTACGGAGATGATTTCCAATTGAAGACGGAAACGCTCCGGACCGACGACGGCAACCGCTACGAACTGCGGCTCGAAATCCCGGCCCAGCCCGCCGTCTGAACCCACCCGCATCTCACATCTCACATCTCACATCTCACATCTCATATCTCATATCTCATCACATGATCAAAGTCCTTGCCGTCGACGACGAACCCCTGGCCCTCCAGCAACTCTCCCAATACATTTCGAAAATCCCTTACCTGGAGCTCGTTTCCTGCTGCAGCAGTGCACGGCAGGCCTTGCGCCTTCTGGAGAGCGAAACGGTCCACGCCCTCTTTCTCGACATCAACATGCCGGGCATGTCGGGCATGGAACTGGCCCGGCAACTGCAAGAGCGTGATGCGGCCCCGTTGGTGGTCTTCACGACGGCCTATCAGGAATTTGCCGTGGAAGGCTTCCGGGTCGATGCCGTCGACTACCTGCTCAAGCCCTTCAGCCTCGACGACTTCAAAGGGTCGGCCGAGCGCTTGAAAAACCGCTTGGAAATGATGCAGCGGGCCGACGAAAAGCTGGCGCGCGAAGCCGACGACACGATTTTCCTGAAAACCGGCTACAAGATTGTCAGGGTGAAAGTCTCTGAAATACAATACATCGAAAGCATGGCCGAATACGTGCGCATCCACATCCTTTCCGGCGGTCGGCCCGGCACCGTCATCGTGCTTCAGACCATGCAAGGCATCATCGACCTGCTGCCCGCCGGGCAGTTCCTGCGCATTCACCGCTCATACATCGTTCCCACAGGGGCCATCGTCGGTCTGAACAAGACAGGCATCACCCTGACGGGTGACCTCACGCTCCCCGTGGGCGACAGCTACCGCGCCGCCGTCAAGGAAAAATTGGGGCGCTGAGCGCCGGAAGGGCGGTCACTTGGCCGGCAGCCAGACGAGCATGTTGCCGCTGCCCCGGTGAGCCCAGGCATAATAAGGAATCAGCTTCAAGGAAACGTCACGGGCCGTCTGAAGATTGCCCGCCCAATTTTCTTTTGCCTCGGCGCGGAGGGCATTCATCCGGTAAGTCCGGCCTTCCACCTCCATTTCCATCGGCTCCACGGCAAAAGAGGCCGCGGAGTCGAGCAGCGTATGAAGCACATTATGGGCATTGTCGGCCCATTCGGCGCAATAAACGAGCGGACCGCGCTCCACGGCCAGGCGGCCTCGGTCTTCACGCACCTTTTCGTGGGCGGCGACCCGACGGACCGGCATATCGAAGACGATGTCGACCACGTCGCCTTTCTTCCAACGCCGCTCCAGGGGAAAATAGCCGTCCTTCAGCGCGTTTTCCAAAGCTTCTCCGCCGGCCGCCAGCACTTCCGCGCCGTTCAGCTTGATGACCGCCGTCGGACAGACGTCGTCAGCATAACGGTAAAGGTCGGTGGGCACGGGCTGATTGCGGACCCAGCCGGGGATGCGCACGTTAAGCGCCGTCGCCGCCGAGGGCGCTTTCTCCACCGTCAGTCTGATGGCTCCGTCGTGGGGATAATCGGTCTGCTGGGTCAGCGAAAAGGTTTTTCCGTTGACCGAAGCCGTCAGCGTGCCGGAAAGGAAGAGATTGACATACAATTCATGGTCTTTGACGGCATAGGCATAGCCCGGCACCGAGGGAATGAAACGGCAGATGTTGCTCGGACAGCAGGCGCAGCCGAACCAGGGCTGACGGGCATGCTGACCGTGGCTCTCAAGCGGATTCGGATAGAAGAACCCACCGCCGTCGAGGCTGACGCCGCTGATGACGCCGTTGTAGAGGGCCCGTTCCAGCACGTCGATGTATTTCGACTCGCCGTGCAGGAGGAAAAGCCGGTAATTGGTGTAGACGTTGGCAATGGCGGCGCAGGTTTCGCAATAAGCGGTCAGATTGGGCAGGTCATAATTTTCACTGAAGCCTTCATTGCGGGCGGTCGAACCGATGCCGCCGGTCAGATACATTTTCTGGCCGACCATATTTGCCCAGATGCGGTCGATGGCCTGCACATAGGCTTCATCGCCCGTCAACGCGGCCACGTCGGCCATGCCCGAATACATATAACCGGCACGGACGGAATGGCCCACCGCCTCGTCCTGCTCGATGACGGACAGGTGCGACTGGTCGTATTTTTCCTTGCGGGCCGTCTTGCCTTTGTTGTCGAGGAAAAGCTTGGCCTCATCGAGGTATTTCCGCTCACCCGTCAACAGATAAAGCTTGGCCAGGGCCATCTCGGCGATCTGGTGTCCGGGCACGATGACTTGCTGGGCCTGACCGTAACCGATTTCCCGGCACACGCAGTCGGCGTAACGGATGGCGATGTCGAGGAACTTCCGGCTGCCGGTGGCCTGATAATGGGCAATGGCCCCTTCCACCATATGACCCAGGTTGTAGAGTTCGTGGCTGCCGCGTTCCTCGGCCGACCAACGCAAGGCGCCCGACCAAGCATGCGGATGTTCAGGGTTCATCGTCCGGGCCGTGTAGAGATAGCCGTCGCTTTCCTGGGCGGCGGCCACGATGTCGAGCACGCTGTCGATGTAATGGGCCAAGCGGGCATCGGGATAAGTCTGCAGCAGATAGCTGGCCCCTTCGATGGTCTTGTAAACGTCGGTATCGTCAAAAGGAAACTGCGTGGGCTTGTATGAGCTTGACCGGTCGCCCCGGGCCGTTTCGGCCATCTTGGCGGCGGCGTTTTCAAAATTGGTGTAGCGGTCGGTCTCCTCACACTTGCTGAAGGCCAAAGGGATGGTCACGTCGCGGCTTTGCCGGATGCGTTCGCCCCAAAAACTGTCTTCCGTCACTTTGACACAGGTGAAGGGGACTCCGCTGACGGGGTAACCGTCAGACTTCGTTTGCTTGGTTTTCGCACCGACCGATGCGACGGTCAGGCAGGCCAGAACGGCCAAAATGATTTTCTTCATGACAGCGGAATTACAAACCGTATGTGTTCAAAAGTTCATACAAGCCGGCGATGCCGTGCAGGGCATCGGCAGGCAAACCGGCCCCGTCGGGGCCCCACACTTTCAAGGCTTCAGGCTGTTCTATCGTGCAGCCTTGCTCATCGATGGAGCCGTCCGGCAGCAACAGGCCGTCGGTTTTCAACTTCCATTGCCTGATGAGGAAGGCATAGGCCGCCTGCCGCTTGGAAGGGCCGTAATCATGTCCTTCCGTGGCGAAATGGGCATTTTCCACCTGAGAAGACACTTCCGGTCCGTACAACTCGTATACCCGCCTGATGAACGGAAATTCCAGGCGGGGCACGTTGGCGGTCCAATCTTTGCCGTCGCTCACGACCAACATGGGCCGGGGGGCGCACATCGAGGCGATTTCCACGTTGTTCGTTCCGCCGGCGCTCAGATGGATGGGGTTGCCGCTCTCACACGGACAACCGCCGGAGTGGATGGCGGAGGTCATCACCACCGGAATGCTCAGCGTGATGCGCTCGTCGATGGCCGTGATGAACATCGTGGCGCTGCCGCCGCCGCTGCCGCCGGTGATGCCCACACGAGACGGGTCGGCTTCCTTCAGCGCAAGCAGCCAGTCGAGCAGGCGCAAAGAATTGAGGCTCTGCAGCGTATGGGCCGCGGCCGTGCGGTGCGAGGCTTCCTCGAACTGCAAAGCCTGCTCGCCCCAGGCAAACAGGTCGTAATTGACGGCGATGCAACCCAGACGGGCCTGCATGGCACATCGGGTCTGCACGTCGCGGTTGTAACGGCCGTCGCCGAAATGGCCGTTCGGATTGAGGATGACCGGCAGACGGCGTCCCTTAAGGGGGTGATAAAGCGATCCCGTGCAATAAACGCCCGGCAACAGCTCGAGGGCGAAATTCCGCACGTAATATCCGTCGTATACCCGCTTGGCGGTCAGATAGGGTTGCTTTCCGTTCCAGGCAGGAAGCTTGTCCAAACCGGCCCGCTGCCTCAGTTCGCTGCGGAGGGTGTCACGACGGGCTTCCCACGCATTCAAATCGGGCGAAAGCGAGGCCAGCCAATCGAGCCAGGCCTGACCGTCGGCCACGCTGCGGCGGTGATATTCGAAACGCTTGATTTCATATAATCCGTCGCCGACGGCCTCATATTTGTAATCAAGGGGCTTGAGGAGGTTGTCGAGGGTCTGCGTCAGGCTCCAGGGACAGATGCGGAAGCCGGCGTAATCGACCTCCACGCCCGTCACCAACTCTTTTCCGTATTTGAAACGGACCGAAAAACGCTCTTGCAAATCATCCAGCACATCCTTCAACGGCTCTGAAAAACGATTGTCGGCCGTGGTGCGCGAAAGCGTGTGACCGGAGGCCCGTAGTTCTTCGGCAAAAGGAATCCGCCCGGCCGCCCGCAACGGGTGGCTGAAGGATATCAGAAAAAGGGCGGCCAGACCCAGCACGGCCGAAAGTCTGTTCATAAGGCTATATAGACATGAAACCGGCCACGATCATCGCCAGCAAGAGCAGCGGCGTGACGTAACGCAACATAAAGGCAAGGGCTTTGAGCCACCCGGCCGGCAGCCGGTGCAGACCGCCGCTCGTCAATTCGTCGACCGTTTCCGACCACGGCAGTTTCCACCCCACGAAGACGACGACCATCAGCGCGCCGATGGGCAAAAGCATCGAAGACAGGTTGTTGAAAAAGTCGAACACGGACACGCTGCCCAACTTCAAGGGGGAAGCGGGCGCCAGCGACAGGGAACACAGGCTGCCCAACACGAGGACGATGGCCGAAACACAAAGCAAAGCCTTGCGGCGGGTCAGCCGGAATTGTTCGATGAAAATGCCCGTCAGCACCTCCAGCATCGATATCGACGAGGTCAGCGCCGCCAGGAACAATACGAAAAAGAACAGGACGGCTATCAGTTGTCCGCCCGGCATCTTGGCGAAAATCGACGGAAGGGCGATGAAGACCAGGCCGGGGCCCTCGGAAGGTGAAATGCCGAAAGCAAAGACCGCCGGCATGATGGCACATCCGGCCAGAATCGCAAAGAAGGTATCGAGCAAGGCCGTTTTCAGTCCGGTGGAAGCAATGTTCTGACGCTTGTCGGCATAGGAAGCATAGATCATGATGGTGCCGCAGCCCAAGCTGAGCGACAGGAAGGCCTGCCCGATGGCGTCGCTGAACGTCCTGACCGTCACGGCCGAAAAGTCGGGACGGAAGAGGAAACGATAGCCCGCGCCGGCGCCCGGGAAAGTGGCCGAATAAACCACCATGACCAGAATCAGCACGAAGAGGGCCGGGGTCATGAAAGAAGAAAATTTTTCGATGCCCTTTTGGACGCCCAAAACGACGATGACAAAATTGACGCCCATAAACAGCAGGAAACATCCCAGCGGCATCCAGACGGAAGAAGAGACGTTTTCAAACACGGAGGTCATCAACGCCGTGTCTTCGCTGATCAGATGAAAGGCCAGCGACCGGCCCAGATAGTTCAGCGTCCAACCGCCGACCACCGGATAAAACCCCAGCAGCAGGAAACAGATGACCAGACCCAGCCAGCCGAAGGTTTTGAAAGCCGTTCCGGGCACCAGCCGGTCGAAGGCTGCGACCGGACTGCTCTGGCTGCGCCGTCCGACGACGAATTCGGCATACAGGGCAGGCAGGCAAAGCAAAACGATGGCCACCAGATAAATCAGAATAAAGGCCGCGCCGCCGTTGGTGCCGACCAGATACGGAAAACGCCAAAGATTGCCCAAGCCTATGGCTGAGCCCACCATGGCCATCAATACGCCGAAACGGCTTTTGAAACCTTCTCTTTCGTGTTTCATATGGTTGCTTTTGAAATCATTCCACGGTCACGGCTGCGGGATATTCCGCCAGAACGGCCTCCTCGAGCCTTTTCAGCCAATTGCCTTGCAAGACGATGCCGCAGCTCTGCGCTCCGCTCTGCTTGAGGAAGCACAGACTGCCCGCCACGGGGAAGCAGCCCGTCACATAAGCGTCCTGCACGTCGGTCAGGGCAATCACCGGCGCATCGGCCAGCGGTTTGAGGGTACGCACATCCGTCAGGCGGAGTTCCGAGGTCTCTTTGATGTCGAGCACCGGGCCCGATTCGGTGTTGACCGTCAGTTGCGACAAAGTGATGTTGCGGGCATCCTGCACGGTGAACCCCGTCAGCGCATCGATGTGGATGTTGCTGAGAGAAATGTCGGAAACCGGCATCTCGTCGATGCCCCTGATCTGACCGACCGACCTGACGGCCGAGCCCGTCACGTTGGAAATATGGATGTTGCGGAAAATCGGGGTCCGATCGCTGACGGGTTCCGGCGGCACGTTGCCGTAGAAGAGGGTCAGGATGAAGGCTTCGCCGCCGATGTTTTTCATCACCACGTTGTCGACGCGGATTTCCTCGACGATGCCGCCGCGGCCGCGGACCGACTTGATGCGGATGCCCCGGTCGGTGCCGTCGAACACGCAGTTGCTGATGGTCACCTTGCGCACGTCGCCCGACATCTCGCTGCCGATGACCACGCCGCCGTGTCCGTTGAGCATGGTGCAATTGGTGATGGTGATGTTCTCGCAGGGCACGCCGTATTGCCGGCCTTGCAGGTCACGCCCCGACTTGAGGGTGATGCAGTCGTCGCCCACGCTGATGTGGCAGGCCGAAATATGCACGTTGCTGCACGACGACGGATTGATGCCGTCGGTGTTGGGCGAATGGGGGTTATTGATGGTCAGACCCGTGATGGTCAAGTTGTCGCAGAACTCGGGATTGACGGTCCAGAAGGGCGAATTCTGCAAGTGAAGCCCCTCGATGCGGATGTTGCGGCACTTGAAGAGCTGAATGAAGGGCGGACGGAAAAACTTCCGCGCCAGGGTATTCTTCCAATCCGACTGCGGCTCGAGCGTCAGGTCGGCGTTGGCCTCGTCGAAAGCCTGCTGGTATTTGGTGAGCTGCATGGGTTCCCCGGAGCGGACGGCCCCTTCGATGCGCCAGGTCTCGTTCCACCAGCTCTGGCCGTTGCCTTCGAGCGTGCCGCCGCCTTTGAGGGTGATGTTTTCGGCTTCGTAAGCATAAATGAGGGGATGGAAGGTCTTGAGCACCACTCCTTCGTAACGCACGGTGACATAGGGCATGTACGCGTCGAAATCATCGATGAACGAGAGCGTGGCCCCCGATTCGATGTCGAGGGTGATGTTGCTCCTCAGGGTGATGGGGCCGGTCAGGTAGGTGCCGGCCGGAAAGAAAAGGGTGCCGCCGCCCGCCTCGGCCAGGCGCTTGATGGCCCCTTCGATGACTTGCGTGTTGATGAACTTGCCGTCGTTGCGGCCGCCGGCTTTCAGGATGTTGACGGTCTCGGCCGGAAGGGTGAGGCTGCACGCCGACAGGACCAGCAGCGCCAGCACGATTCTAATGGTTTTCATAGTCGAATTCAGGCCAGGCATAACTGCCCGGTTTGAGGGTGATGTTGCAGAAGGGTTCTTCGTTCAGATGGAGTTCCACCACGCCGGGCAGCCATTCGCGCACCGGCGTGAACGACGACCAGCCCATCCGTTTGAGGATGCTGCTCGCCGTGGCACCTCCTTCAATGAGCAGGCGGGAGGGTCGGGTGGCGGTGAACACCAAGTAGAAGATTTCCGTCAGCCGATAGCCGAAAGCCTCGGGCGCCTGCGGAAAATCGGGTTCGGCATCGAGGCGGATGAGCAGACGGTGCTGACGTTTCCAGGTCTCCGTGCAGAGATTGACAAAGGCGAGGAATTCATCATAAGCCGGCTTTTGCTGCCGGCAAAGAGCCTCGGGCAGCGCCAGCACCGGGAAGCCGGCGGCCGCCAGATCCCGTGTGAAGACCTTGCTGTTTTCGTGAGCGCTGCCGCAAATCATCAAGGAGTCTTGCAGAGAGAATCTGTCATCGACGGCCGGCTGAACGGGCATGGGCTTGATCATGCCCAGACGGATGCGGTTGCACAGAAAAGCTTTCCAGAAAGCGGCGCTTCCCCCGGCCAACACGTTGCCGTTGCTCAGCCGCACGCTGTGAAGCAAATCGGCATCGGTCTGGGCATCGGGCACCTGGTAGGGAATCGGCAGGGTGCGCTGTCCGCCCCTGTGTTCCAGCAGTTTTTCAACCGACGAACAGACGGCCGGAAAATCGGGATCGTTGCTGAACGGCGTGTCCGACAGCAGTGTTTCGCCGACGAAGTACATACCGTTGCGCACCGAGCGCCCCGTGTCGGTATTGGCCGGCTGAATGAGCAGGCTTTCGTGGCCGAAGACCGAGGCGATGGCCTCCATCTCGGGCAAGATCCAGCCCCGCAAGACGGAATCGATTTTCTTGACGACGCAGGTCAGACCGGCCTCCTTGAGCTGCACGGCCAGCAGACGGCTGATTTTCACGGCTCCCTCGCGGGTGAACGAGCGGGTGTTTTCGGCCAGCACGACCACGTCCGTCGTCAGGGCACGAAGATGCTCTGCGTCGGGTATGTCGGTCAGCATCGACACGCTGACGCCTTCCCTGAGACAGATGCCGGCCACTTCGGCGGCACCTGTAAAATCATCGGCAATGACGGCGATCATCTTTCAGGCATTTATCTGGTCTGCGCCATTTTCAGGGCGTAGTCGATGGATATGAGCATGGCGTCCTCGCAGGCGATGCCCCGGCCGGCTATCTCGAAAGCCGTTCCGTGGTCGACCGAGGTGCGGATGATGGGCAGGCCAAGGGTGATGTTCACGCCTTTCACGCTGTCCATTTTCTGTTTTTCGTTGTTCCACTTGAACCCGACCAGTTTGAAGGGAATATGCCCCTGGTCGTGATACATGGCCACACAACCGTCGAACTTGCCTTGGACGGCCTTGGCGAACACCGTGTCCGGGGGCACGGGGCCTTCCACATCGTAACCGGCCGCACGGGAGGCTTCGATGGCGGGAATGATCTCCTCGATTTCTTCCCGGCCGAAGAGTCCGTTTTCGCCGCTGTGGGGGTTCAGACCCGCCACCGCCAGATGAGGATGCTCAATGCCGAAGCGTTTGCAGGCGTCACCGAGCAAGGCGATGCAGTCCATCACACGGGCTTTCTTGGCCCGGTCGCAGGCTTCGCGCAGCGAGACGTGGGTGCTGACGTGAATCACCCGCAGGCTGTCGTCGGCCAACAGCATGGCATAATTTTTCGTATCGGTGTAATGGGCATATATTTCGGTGTGACCGGAGAAATGATGACCTGCGGCGTGGATGGCTTCTTTGTTGATGGGGGCCGTCACCGTGGCGTCGACCTTGCCCGCCAGGGCCAGGGCGATGTTCTCGCGCACCGCCTCGAAAGCGGCGTGACCGCACTCGGGGCTCACCACACCATACTTCCACGAGCCTTCCTTCATCAGGCCCAGGTCGTAGACGTCCACACAGCCGTAGGTGAAACGGGCTTCCTCCACGCTGTGGATGGAATGGATTTCAAGCTTGCAAGAAGGAAGGAACGACAAGGCGTCGCGCAAGACGGAGGCCTCGCCGACCACCATCGGACGGCAACGGTCGTAAACTTCGGGGCGCTGAAGCGCTTTGAGGGTGATCTCAGGGCCGATGCCGGCCGGATCGCCCATACTGATGCTGACAATAGGTTTATTCATGATACTCAATAGATTTGCTGATAAATGGCTATGGCGTCGTCGCGGGTGATTTCTCTGGGGTTGTTCACCAAAAGCCGTTTGACGTTCATCGCCATGTCGGCCATCACGGGGATATCCTCTTCCCGGATGCCGACCTCGCTGAGGTGTTGCGGAATGCCGCAGTCCGCAGAAAGCGCTCCGATGGCTTCGATGCAGCGGTCGGCGTCGGTCTGCGTATCGCCCGTCAGGGACAGACCCATCGCTTTGGCCATCCGGGCAAAGCGTCCGGCAGAAGAGGGCCGGTTGAAGGTCATCACGGCCGGCAAGAGCAAGGCGTTGGCCAGGCCGTGGGGCAGATGATACTTGCCCGCCAGACCGTAAGACAGGGCGTGGACGCCGCAGGTGTTGACCGGGCCGAGGCAAAGGCCGCCCATCATCGAGGCGATGGCCATCGCTTCGCGGGCCGGACGGTTGCGCCCGTCCTTCACCGCCTTGAGCAGATTCTTGTAAATCAAGACGATACCACGCAGGGCAAAGGTGTCGGTGACGGGGTTGGCGTTGACGTTCATATAGGCTTCGATGCAATGGCAAAGCGCATCCATACCCGTTTCAGCGGTGATTTTCGCCGGCAGGGTCATCGTCAGGTCGGCATCGACCAAGGTGGCATCGGGCAGCAGATACGGGCTGATGATGCCTTTTTTCTCACCGTCGGCCGAATCGAGCAGGATGGCGTTGGGCGAAACTTCGCTGCCGGTGCCCGAAGTGGTCGGGATGCAGATCAACTGCAGCTTGCGGGCTTTGATCAGGCCGTTGCCGAAAAATTTTTCCACGTGTTGGCTCCGCTCGGACAGCGCCGCGAGCAGCTTGGCCACGTCAAGCACGCTGCCGCCGCCCACGCCGACCACCGCGTCGGGGCCGAACGACAGGGCTTCCCGGCGCAAGGTTTCGAAATATTCGGTCGTAGGCTCTCCGGGCCACGAATAAGACAGGGTTTTGACTTTCAGTTTCCGTTGTGCGGCCTCTTCGATCTGAGGCTGTATAGCCCCCCAGATGGGATCGGTCGAGAGGACGAGCACCTTCTTTTTTCCCGCTTGGGCGCATATGTCCATCCATTGCGATGAACAGCCGGGACCGACCGCAATCTTCCCGGGAAATGACATTTGTACAGGATTCATGGCATTCAGTTTTATTTCGTTTCTTCTTCAGTTTCTCCGTCGCTCTGACGCAGTTTGTAATCATAGATGACCAGGCCCTTCTCGAGTTTCGGACGGGGGAAGAACAGACTGGCCACATAGCCGACCACCAGCACGATGAGGTGGCTGTAGACACCGAGCATGTTCTTGTGGTGGGGGAAGTTCCAACGGCCCAGGTCGAGCAGGATATGCTTGTCGGGGCCAACCCCGATTTTGGTGGAGGTCAGCACGGCATAGGCCGTAAAGAGCACGCAGGCCGCGATGCCGATATAGAGCCCTTGCTTGTTGGCCCTTCGGCTGAACAGGCCCAAAAGGAAAATGCCGACGATGCCGGCCGAGAAGATGGCGTACAGCTGGAAGACCACGCCGAGCACACCCTCACCGTTCCAAAGGTAATAGAGGCCGGCCACGCCGACGGTCAGCAGACCCGACAGCGCCACCAGGCCCCGGGCCAGCCTGAGGCGCTGGGCATCGGTGCAATCGGGGTGGAAACGGGCGTAGAAATCTTCCACCACGATGGCCGACAGGCAATTCATGTCGGCATCGAGCGAAGAGATGGCGGCCGCCACCAGCGCGGCGATGACCAGACCGGCTACGCCGACGGGCAGCTCGGTGATCATGAAATAGGGAAAGACTTCCTCGGCCTTCATGCCTTCCGGCAGCGTGGCGGAACCGTTGTGGTAGAAGACGAAGAGCAGCGAGCCGATGAGCATGAAAACGGTCCAGATGGGCACGCTCAGTCCCACACCGATGTAGGCGGCTTTCTTGGCCTCCTTGTCGTTGCGGGCCGTCAGGTAGCGCTGCACGATGGTCTGGTCGGTGCCGTATTTCTGCAAAGCGTAGAAGGCGCCGTTGATGACCATCACCCAGAAGGTGAGTTCGGCGAAACTGAAATGGTAAGGGCCGAAGCCTATTTTCTTGAGCGCGATGGCCTCGTGGAAAATCTGTCCCGGACCCTGTTCGGGCACCACCAGCAACACCACCACGCAGACAATGCCGCCCACGATGAGCAGCAAGCCCTGGATGACGTCCATCCAGATGACCCCTTCCATGCCGCCTACGTAGGTGATGATCACGATGAGCAGGCCTAAGAGGACGATGAACCAAAGCGCATCGATGCCCGTCATGCTGTAAAGGGCCAGCGAAATCAGATAAAGCACCGTGCCCATCTTCGAGAAATGGGTCAGCAGAAAGGCCAGCGACGAATAAATGCGGGCCCCCAAGCCGAAACGGCGTTCGAAATATTCATAGGTGCTCAGGCGGATCATCTTCCGGAACAACGGCACGATGATCCAGATGAGGAAGACCAGCACCACGGGGACCATCAGTCCCTGCACCAGCAGCACCCAGTTGCCTTTGTAAGCGGCCGCCGGATACGACAGGAAGGTGACCGAACTGATGAGCGTGGCGAAAATGGACAGACCGATCACCCAGGAGGGGGCGTTGTGGCTTCCTTTGAAATAGGCGTCGGAGTTTTTGTTCTTGTGGGCCACCGAAATGCCCACCCAGACGGTGAAAACAAGGGTGAGGATGACGATGAGCATATCCACCCAATGCATGGAGAGTTGCTGTGCCATAAGGGTCAAAGATCAAGAAGTCTGAACTGGCTGACGATGTTTTCGGCCTCCTGCTCCGGCAAAACCGTGAGGGGCGGCACCATATAAGTTTCGCATAGGCCTTCGCTCTTCATCAGGATTTTCAGGGCGGAGAGCGACTGGCCCAACGTCCGGCCCTTCTGATAAACGACGGCCACCCGGTCGGTCAGCGCCTGCAAGCGGTCGGCCTCCGCAGCATCACCGGCTTCAAAAGCCTTGTAGAGTAGGCCGTAAAGTTCCGGCACCACGTTGCCCGTACTCGGCACGATGCCGTCGGCCCCGAGTTTCAGGCTGGCCGCACCCTGCGCACCCCAACCGCAGAAGAACGAAAAGTCTTCTCTGGGCGCGAAGGCCTCGATCGAGCGGCGGAGTTTTTCCTCGTCGCGCTCCGAGTCTTTCAGGCCCGCGATGTTGGGGTGACGGCTCAATTCCACGGCCGTTTCCAAGGGAATCGACATCTGCGTGGTGGCCTTGATGTTGTACATGAAAAGCGGCGCCGTCAAGGCATCGGCCAGCGTCAGATAGAATTGTTTCATCTGCGCTTCGGTCAGGATATAATAAGAAGGAAGGGTCGAGACGACGGCGTCCACGCCCATCTCCGCATAACGCTTGCCCTGCTCTATCAGGTCGCCGACGCGGTTGCCCACCAGACCTGCATAGACTTGCTGACGGAAGGGATGGTCCGCTTTTCCGGCGGCTTCATTCAGGCGGTTGCGGGCCTCTACGGCGGCTTGCATCAATTCACAGGCGTCGCTGTCGGAGACGCTGGCCGACTCACCCGTCGTGCCCAGGACCAAGGGAGAGATGCCGTTGCGGAAAAAGCGTTCCATGATGCGGCCTGCGGCGGCCGTGTCCATCCGGCCTTCTTTCGTGACGGGGGTGATCATGGGGACCACCACCCCGCGGAATTTTTTCTTTATCATTGTCATAGGGTATTGTATCGTTTCAACATCAGGCATTTATCGGTCGGTGCCGTAGAGCGGACGGCGGCGGCCTTCGAGCGGGTCGCGGTTGTTGGCCGGAAGGCTCCAGTCGATGCGGCGCCGGGGATTGATGCCGTTGAGGAATTTTTCTATGTTGGCATAGCCGTCGCCGTTGCAGTCTTTCATGGCGTCGGACGGGTCTTTCGGATCGAGGTCGTAACGGATTTCCCAGGCATCGGGCATGCCGTCACGGTCGGTGTCGGTGTAAGGCGTGCCGCTGTATTCGGGATAACCGCCCACCTGGGCCGGGTCGCAGATGATGCCCTGCCGGTAAGAGAGGCTGTCGAGCCGGCGGCGTGCGGACGGAATGTCGGGCCAGCCTTCTTCCGTATACGACGCTTCGCCTGTCCTCACGAAGCGGATGAGGCGTTCATCGACGGCGTCACGGCGAGGGAGCACGGCCCCCGAAGCGCGGAGCACCTGACGGTAAGCCTTCGCGGCCGGCAGGATTTTCTCCTGCGGAAAGTTCATCGGGAAAGCTTCGTCCACCCGGACGGTGGCGATGAGTTCGTGGTCGGGGCGACCTTCGGGCTGGATGCCGCCCTGCCAGTTGTCGTCGGAGACCCGCTTGTTGCCCTCCACGAAATTGCCGTCGGCATAGACTCGGGCGAAAATCCGTTTCCGGTCGATTTTCCGGCGGCAGTCGGGCTTGGCTATCCGATAGGCCACGGCATCGTCGGCCGGGGTGACCGGACCGGGCTTGAAATAATTGCCGATGAGGTTCCAGGTGCTGGTTTCGTCACCGCCGTCGACCGTGCGTTTCCACCAGTTGAAAACCACGCAGTTCAGCAGGTTGAAGTCGGTGCCGTAGCCCACGGAGGGGTTGCGCCCGATGTTGCAGGCCCACAGGTTGCGCCAGAACGTACAGTTCACCCCGCCCACCGTGCTGCCGAAACCGCGTCCGTAGCAATCGAGGCATTCGGAAGAGATGGAGTTCTGCACGGTCAGGTTGACCGTCGGATAGCGCTTTCCTTCATGGATATAAAAATAGAGCGACAGATTTTCATCCAAGCCCCAGCTGGCCGAGCAGTGGTCGATGATGACGTTGCCGATGGGTTTGCCGCCCAGAGCGTCGTCTTGCTGACTGCGGTCGGTGATGCCGCGACGAAAGCGCATGTGGCGCACGATGACGTCGTGCGTGTTGATTTCCACCGTGGCACCGGCCACGCACACCCCATCGCCCGGGGCCGACTGACCGGCAAGGGTGATGTAGGGGCTGTTTATCCTGACGGGCGCTTCCAAGCGGATGATGCCCGCCACGTTGAAGACGACGATGCGGGCGCCTTCCTGCTCGCAGGCCCAGCGGAAAGAGCCCTCTCCGCTGTCGGCCAGGTTCGTCACCACGAGCACCTTGCCGCCCCGGCCGCCCGGCGTGAAGGCACCGCCGCCTTCGGCCCCCGGAAAGGCCGGAATGGCCGCACGGACAAAATCTTCCGGTCCGCTGACAGACGAAAGGACGGGCAGGCTGTCGGCCGTCAGGGCTTCGCGCGAACAGGGCTGAATGCGCTCTCCCCGATGCGCACACGACGTCGACAGGCTGCCGAGCAGCACGAGGACCGAAACGAGGGAGAGAAACTTGTTCATATGAGGAGGATTATCGGTTGCAATCGTCCAGCCATTCCCGGCACGAAAGGTCGCTCGGCATCTTCCAGCCTTCGCGGGGCGACAGGGAAGCCGCCACCAGCTGCGGGCCGTCGGGCATGCACGAACGCTTGAACTGCTGCGTGAAAAACCGGCGGGTGAAAATGCCCAGCCATTTCGTCACCGTGGGCTCGTCGAACTTTCCTTCGAAAACCTTCAGGGCGAGGCTTCTGATGTCCGACGGGGCCGCAGCACGGCACATCATATGGTAGAGGAAGAAATCGTGCAATTCATAGGGCCCGACCAGGTCTTCCGTTTTCTGGGCGATGGCGCCCGACGCATCGGCCGGAAGCAGTTCGGGGCTGATGGGGGTGTCGAGGATATCGGCCAGGAAAGGCTTCACCTCCGGCGGAAATGCCCGGTCGGCCGCATAACGGACCACCTGCTGCACCAGGGTCTTGGGCAGACCTGCGTTGACGCCGTATGACGAGAGATGGTCGCCGCCGTAAGTGCACCAACCCAGGGCCAGTTCCGACAGGTCGCCCGTGCCCAGCACGATGGCGTTCAGCTCGTTGGAAAGGTCAAAGAGGATCTGGGTCCGTTCGCGCGCCTGGGCGTTCTCATAGACCACGTTGCGCACGGCCGGGTCGTGGCCGATGTCGCGGAAATGCAGGTCGCAGGCCGGCGCTATGGGAATTTCCCTGATCTCGACCCCGAGGGCATTCATCAGGGCCAAAGCGTTGTCGTAGGTCCGGCCCGTGGTGCCGTAGCCGGGCATGGTCACGCCGAGAATTTGGCGGCGGGGCAGCTTCAGGCGGTCAAAAGTTTTGGCCGCGACCAGCAAAGCCAAGGTGGAATCCAGGCCGCCGGAAACGCCGATGACCAGCCTTTCGCAGCGGATGCTTTTCAGCCTGACGGCCAGCGAGACGGCCTGCAGATTGAAAATGTCGTCGAAAAAAGCTTCGGCCGCTGCGGGGAGGTCCGGATAGAAGGGATGCTGACTCGACGGCTGCGGCCGCCAGGCATCAAACCCCGGCTTGAGCGGACAGGCTTTGCCCTTGACGATGTGCTTGACGTTGACATCACTTACAATCAGCTGATCGTCAAGTGAAAACCTTTCCGTTTCAGCCAACAGGTCACCATCGGCCGCAATGAACGCATTGCCCGTATAACAGCGGTCGGTGCTCGATTCGCCGAAACCGGGCGACACGTGAATCAGGCCCGTTGCCCAAAGCCACGAGTGCAAGGTCACCTGCTCAGCCGTCTGACGGCGCGAACCGGCCGTCTCGGCGTCGACGGTCGGACGGAACATCAACGGCGAGTTCACCGGTGAGCGGTCATCCGTCATCACGCCCAGGCGCAAAGTCCCGTCGTCGAAGACGGGGTAACGCACCATTTTGATCTTCCGGCCACACAACATCAGGGTGACGGCCGTTCTGGCCGTTCCGGGCATCGGCTGCCACGAACCGTCGGGCGCGATGACCGCCTGCGAAGCGAGCGCCACGATTTCCCCTTTTTGGATGACGGCCGATGCGGCGATGACGTACCCGCCCGGGCTATACTTTCCGGCGAGCCGGTCACAGTGAACCGGAAGTCCGACAATGGCCACGACGTCGAGCCCCTTCGTCTGCTCCAGCAAGCGGGCCAGGGCGTTTTCCGCCGACTGCAGCAGCAGGCGGTTGCGGAACAGCGCGCCGCAGGTGCAGCCCGTCAGGCTGAGCGCGGGAAAACAGACCGCCCGCACGCCGCGGCGGCTGGCTTCTTCCATCAGCGCGGCGCAGGATCGGGCATTGGCCCCGCAGTCAGCCGGGGTCACCACGGGCACGGCCGCGCCCACACGTACGAAATCGGAGGCTTCCATGCCGGCTTATTTATAGAGGTAGAACATCCGTTCCATCAGGTGCCATTTCTCGGCCGACGAACAACCCTTCTGCGTGTCCTGGAATTCGGCCATATAGTCTTCCCACTCCGCCTGGCGGGGCAGGGTGGCCAGTTTGGCCATCGCGGTATCCCAATCGAAGTCGGGCGGGGTTTCCACGATCATGAACAGACGGGTGCCGAGGATGTAGATTTCCATTTCCAGAATGCCCACCTCGCGGATGCCGGCACGGATTTCGGGCCAGGCGAAGGCTTCGCTGTGGCGCTTTTTGTATTCCTCGATCAGGTCGGGACGGTCTTTGAGGTCCATCGTCTGACAATATCGCTTCACGGGGCCGTGGTATTCCTGCACGCGGTAGCCCTCTTTGGGTGTGTTCATAGCAAATAAATGAAGTGAAAACTTGGCAAAGATAGCGTTTTTCCCGTAATTTGCACCAAGAATACGATTCAGTCGGCGCTTTTGAAATGAACATTCTCCGAAAATTCAAGTCACTCAGGGCAATGGCCCTGCTGCTGGCCTTCCTGCCGATGCATTTTGCGGCCGGGATGCCTGCCGCCGGCAACGTCATGACCCTCAGCCGGGAAGCCCACATTTCCCTCTTGACTTGCTCGCCGGGAGAGGCCATCTGGGCCCAATACGGTCACAGCGCCATCCGCGTCACCGACCCCCTGACCCGACTCGACGTGGTCTTCAATTACGGCCTGTTCGATTTTTCGTCCGACGCTTTCATCTGGCGTTTCGTCAAAGGCGAGACCGATTATATATTGGGATTTTGCTCCACCGCAGCCTTCCTGCGCGAATACTTCGAAGAAAACCGGCGGGTCACGGAGCAGACGCTCAACTTGCGCGACGGCGAAAAGCAGCGTCTGTGGGAGGCCTTGTGTCTCAACAGCCAGCCGGAAAACCGCACCTACCGCTACAATTTCTTCTACGACAACTGCGCCACCCGCGCCCGCGTCATCATCGAGAAAAACCTCGACGACCCGGTGACTTACCTTCCGGCGAACGACGGACGCCCCTTGCGCGAAACCGTGAACCGTTGCACGGAAAACCACCCCTGGGCCCGTCTGGGCATTTCCCTGCTCGTGGCCTCGCCGGCCGATGCCCCCGCTTCCGCCCTCGACCAGCTGTTTGCCCCGGAGGCCATGCAAGAGGCCTTCGCCACGGCCACGGTCGGCAGCGGTGACGAAGAGCGGCCGTTGACAGCCGCCACGAGAGAGCTCTGCAGCATCAACACCGACATCCCCGCGCCGTCGTCGCGCCTGCCTCATCCCCTCTTCGTCTTCTGGTTTGTCTGCGGGGCCGCCTTCCTCCTCAGCCTGAGGGAGTGGGGCACGGTGTTCCATCCGGAACGTTTCCACCGGACCCATTACCTCGACGTCGTCTTTTTCGCCGCGGCCGGCCTGACGGGCACCGTCATCTTCTTCATGAATTTCTTTTCGCAGCACCCGGCCGTCAACCACAACTGGCTGCTCGTCTGGCTGCAGCCGCTCCACCTGATTTTTGCCGTCGCCCTGTTCTTCCCCGCTTTCCGGAAAAGCCGCATTCCTTCCATTTATCTGACGGTCAATCTGCTGCCCTTCCTCTTCGCGCTGGCGGCCTGGCAGCGGATTCCCCAATATTTCGACCCGGCCTTATGGCCCGTTTTGCTCTTCTTGCTCAGCCGCAGCCTGCTCGCCGCCGCCGCATGGTGGTCTCGCCGACCGCGCCAACGCTCCGACGCAAGCGTCCGTCACCGCCCCGGTCCGGTCTGTCTGCTGGCCCTGCCCCTGGCCTTGGTGTTTCCCCAGCAAGCCAAGGCTCAGAAGACCGCTGAAGGGAAAACACCCAAACTCGTCATCAGCATCTACATCGACCGCCTGGATGAAGACTGCCTCCGCTGGTTCATGGACGGCATGGAATCGGACGGCCTGCGCAAACTCTTTTCCGAAGGCCGGGTCTACACCGACGTCTCCTACGACACCCGTTTCGCCGACGGCGCCATCGTGACGGCCGGACTGGTCACCGGCGCCCCGCCCCTTTTCCACGGCATCATCGGCGAATCGTGGTACAACACCGCGAGCGAGACCCTTGAGTCGTGCGTTTTCGACCCGGGTTACATCGGCAATTACACGGTTTCGACCTGCTCCCCGAACCGTCTGCTGGTCTCCACCGTGGGCGACGAACTGCGCGGCAGCACCCTCAACCGTTCCCGCGTCTATTGCATAGGTCTCGACCCCGAAGAGGTCATCGTGTCGGGCGGCCATCAGGCCAACGGCGCTTTCTGGATCGACGACGACAACGGCAAATGGTGCACCAGCACCTATTACAACTATATGCCCCGCTGGCTGGAGAACATCAACGACCTTTCGCCCGACCCCATTCCCGCTGCCTGGACGCCGAGATATGCCCTCAGCCGCTACCAGCACATGCCTCACCTGCGCCATTCGCTGTTTTTCAACCATACGCTCAAGGGCAACGACCGCGTCAGGCGCTGGAAACAGACGCCTTTGGCCAACACCCGGGTGCTCGACCTGGCCCGCGAACTCATCACCGACGAACGGCTCGGTCAGGACGACTGCCCCGACCTGCTCAACCTCCACTTCAATCTGGGCGACATCCTCGACGGCAACGACCGCCTCTCGTCGATGGAGATCGAAGATTTCTATTTCTGCTTCGACGATGACCTGGGGGCTTTCATCACCGACGTCGAAAACCGGCTCGGGCGTGAAAACGTGCTTTGGGTCGTCACCGCGACGGGCACACCCGTTTACCCGGTGTCCGAACTGAAAAGCACGCCCGCTTTCTCCCCCGACCGCTGCGGCGTCTTGCTGAACCTGTTTCTCAGCGCGCTTTACGGCGACGGCCGTTGGGTCATCGGTCAGACCGACCGCGACATCTACCTCAACCGTCCGCTCATCGACGGACATCAACTCGCTTACACCGAAGTCTGCCGCAAGGCGGCCGAACTGGTGGCCCAAGTGGAAGGCATCCGGCAGGTCAGCGTCACGCAAGACTTCATCGTGAGCGCCGGCAGTCACGCCGACGCTTCCTTGCTCAACAATTTCTGCAAAGGACGTTCGGGAGACCTGATGTTCACCGTGGAGACCGGCCGGAACATCGTCTGGGAGAGTTATCCCACCCACAACCGCCTGCTGCGCCAGGCCCACCCCTCTACCTTCACCGTATTTTACGGTTGCGGCATCCAGTCCGCCCGGCTTTCCGACCAGGTCTCGGTGTTCGACATCGCCCCGACCCTCTGCCGCCTGCTGCGCATACGCCCGCCTACGGCCTGCCAGGGCAAAGCGCTCTTCGACGAGTTGCCGTAAGCTTTTCCTTTCGGGCCCGTCATGCCCCGTATTTGACGATTTTTTACTACCTTCGCGCGCCGTGACCGCCCCAGCCCGGGCCGGCACGCCGTTCAAGAATCATTTACAAGACATCATAACATTATGGGATTCAATAACTTCCTGACTGCTCTCTTTGGGAACAAGTCGCAGCGCGACCTCAAGGAAATCAATCCGTACGTCGAAAAAATCAAAGCGGCTTATCCGGCCGTGGCGGCCCTCGACAACGACGGCCTGCGTGCCCTGTCGGCCCGCCTCCGCACCCAGGTGCAGGAGAGCGTCCGCACCGAACGCGGCAAAGTGGAAACGCTCAAAGCCGGCATCGAAGACAAACCGCTCGACGAGCGCGAAAGCATCTACACCGAAGTCGACCGCATAGAAAAAGACATTCTCGAGAAGCTTGAAAAAGCGCTCAACGAGGTCATGCCCCAGGTCTTCGCCATCGTCAAGGAGACCGCCCGCCGTTTTGCCGAAAACGAACTCACCGTGGTCACCGCCAACGACTTCGACCGCGACCTGGCCGCCCGCCACGACTTCGTCCACATCGAAGGCGACAAGGCCATCTATCAGAACCATTGGCTGGCCGGCGGCAACGAGATCAAGTGGGATATGGTCCACTACGACGTGCAGCTCTTCGGCGGCGTGGTGCTTCACCAGGGCAAAATCGCCGAAATGGCCACCGGTGAAGGAAAAACCCTGGTCGCCACCCTCCCTGTCTTCCTGAACGCCCTGACGGGCAACGGCGTCCACGTGGTCACCGTCAACGACTACCTCTCCAGGCGTGACTCGGAGTGGATGGGCCCGCTCTACATGTTCCACGGCCTGAGCGTCGACTGCATCGACAAATACAAACCCAACAGCGAAGAACGCCGTCAGGCCTATCTGGCCGACATCACCTTCGGCACCAACAACGAATTCGGTTTCGACTACCTGCGCGACAACATGGCCGGCAGCCCGCTCGACCTGGTCCAGCGCCAACACAACTACGCCATCGTCGACGAGGTCGACTCGGTGCTCATCGACGATGCCCGCACCCCGCTCATCATTTCCGGTCCCGTGCCCAAGGGCGAAGACCAGCTCTTCGAAGAGTTCCGTCCGCAAGTGGAGCGCGTGGTCAACGTCCAGCGCGACCTGGCCACCAAACTCTTGGCCGACGCCAAGAAAAAGATGGCCTCTGACGACCCGCAGGAACAGACCGAAGGCTCGCTCCTCCTCTACCGCAGCCACAAGGCCATGCCCAAGAACAAGGCCCTCATCAAGTTCCTGAGCGAACAGGGCGTCAAGGCGAGCATGCAGAAGACCGAAGAACTCTACATGCAGAACAACAGCCAGGAGATGCACGTGGTCACCGATCCGCTCTATTTCGTCATCGACGAGAAGAACCGCACCATCGAACTCACCGACAAGGGCATCGACTTCATCACCGGCGACACCCCCGACCCCGATTTCTTCGTCATCCCCGACATCGCCGCCCAACTGGCCGAACTCGAGACGCTCGGCCTGACGGACGAAGAAAAGCTCAACCGCAAGGACGAGCTCCTCAACAACTTCTCCATCAAGAGCGAACGCATCCATACCGTCACCCAGCTGCTCAAGGCTTACTGCCTCTTCGACAAGGACGACGAATACGTCGTCATCGACAACCAGGTCAAAATCGTCGACGAACAGACGGGCCGTATCATGGAAGGCCGCCGTTATTCCGACGGTCTGCACCAGGCCATCGAAGCCAAGGAACGGGTCAAGGTCGAAGCGGCCACCCAGACCTTCGCCACCATCACGCTGCAGAACTACTTCCGTATGTATCACAAGCTGGCGGGCATGACCGGTACGGCCGAAACCGAAGCCGGCGAATTCTGGGACATCTACAAGCTCGACGTGGTGGTCATCCCGACCAACAAGCCCATCGCCCGCAACGATATGGACGACCGGCTCTACAAAACCAAGCGCGAGAAATACAAGGCGGTCATCGAGGAAATCGAAGCCCTCAACGCCCAGGGGCGTCCCGTGCTGGTCGGTACCACTTCGGTTGAAATCTCCGAACTGCTCAGCCGCATGCTCACCCTGCGGAAAATCAAGCACAACGTGCTGAACGCCAAGCTCCACGCCCACGAAGCCGAAATCGTGGCCCACGCCGGCGAAAAGGGCACCGTGACCATCGCCACCAACATGGCCGGCCGCGGCACCGACATCAAGCTGACCGACGAAGTCAAAGACCTCGGCGGTCTGGCCATCATCGGCACCGAGCGCCACGAAAGCCGCCGTGTTGACCGCCAGCTGCGCGGCCGAAGCGGACGTCAGGGCGACCCGGGTTCGTCGGTGTTCTACGTTTCGCTCGAAGACAACCTCATGCGCCTCTTCGGCAGCGAGCGCATCACCGGCATCATGGACAAGATGGGCCTGGAAGAAGGCGAAATGATTGAGAACCCGATGATTTCCAAAGCCATCGAGCGGGCCCAGAAGAAGGTCGAAGAAAACAACTTCGGCATCCGCAAACGCTTGCTGGAATATGACGACGTGATGAACAACCAGCGCGAAGTCATCTACACCAAGCGTCGCCACGCCGTGATGGGCGAGCGCATCGGCATGGAAATCGCCAACACCACTTACGACACCATCCGTTCCCTGGCCGAAGAAGCCGACGCGACCAAAGACTTTGAAGGGCTGAAGCTGAACATGATGAAGTATTTCGCCGTCGAGGTGCCCTTCGACGAAGCCGCCTTCGCCAAGCAGCGCCTGGCCGACTCGGTCGACGCCCTGTGTGACGTGGCCCTGACCTCCTACCAGCGCAAAACCGAAAAGATGGCCACCGTGGCCGATCCCGTCGTCCAACAGGTTTACGAACGCCAGGGCGGTCAATACAAGAACATCGTGGTGCCCGTCACCGACGGCAAGCGGACCTACCAGATCCCCTGCGATCTGAAAGCCTCCGCCGAAAGCCACTGCCGCGAGGTGGTCAAGAGTTTCGAGAAGGCCATCCTGCTCTACACCCTCGACGAAGCCTGGAAGGAAAACCTGCGCGAACTCGACGAACTGCGCACCTCCGTTCAGAACGCCTCCTACGAACAGAAAGACCCGTTGCTCATCTACAAACTGGAGTCGTACAACCTCTTCAAGGAGATGGTCGACAACATGAACAAGAAGAGCATCGCCATCCTTATGCGCGGCCAGATTCCGATGCCCGACCCCGCTGAGGTGCGCCAGGCCCAGGAACAGCGCCGCACCGACTACAGCCGTCTGAGCGCCCGCAAGGACGAATTCCGGCGCAGTGCCCCCGACGGCCGCGGCGGCCAGCCCCGGGAGCAGGAGGTCCGCAAACTGGAACCCGTCCGCACCGAACAGAAAATCGGGCGCAACGATCCCTGTCCCTGCGGCAGCGGCAAGAAATACAAGAACTGCCACGGCCGCGAACTGCCGCCGATGAACTGATTCGCGCAGATTTTTCCGATAAAAATGCACGTTCCGATGTCCGGAATGTGCGTTTTTGCATAATTATTACACGTCTTACCTACTGACTATCAGTTGTTTTCATTATTTATGCAGAAAAAATCGCAGAAATGCGCTCATTGAATTGTATTTTATTGTACTTTTGACGCCGAAATCATCATCACTCACTCACAAACACCAAACAATGAAGACATCTGAAGTGATTGCCAATCTCAAAAGGAGATTCCCCAACGAACCCGAGTACCATCAGGCCGTCGAAGAAGTGTTGAACACCATCGAAGAGGAGTACAACAAACATCCCGAATTCGACAAGGCCAACCTCATAGAACGTCTCTGCATCCCCGACCGCATCTACACCTTCCGCGTCAACTGGATGGACGACCAGGGCAACTGGCAGACCAACATGGGCTACCGCGTGCAACACAACAACGCCATCGGCCCGTACAAAGGCGGTATCCGTTTCCATGCTTCGGTCAACCCCGGCATCCTCAAATTCCTCGCCTTCGAGCAGACCTTCAAGAACTCCCTGACCACCCTGCCCATGGGCGGCGGCAAAGGCGGCAGCGATTTTTCGCCCCGCGGCAAGTCGAACGCCGAAATCATGCGTTTCTGCCAGGCCTTCATGCTTGAGCTGAGCAAATACATCGGTCCCGACACCGACGTGCCCGCCGGCGACATCGGCGTAGGCGGCCGCGAAGTGGGCTACATGTTCGGCATGTACAAGAAACTGCGCAACGAGTTCACCGGCACCTTCACGGGCAAGGGACTCGAATTCGGCGGCAGCCTGGTGCGTCCGCAGGCCACCGGTTACGGCAACTGCTACTTCCTGATGAACATGCTGAAGCGCAAATACGGCCTGACCGACCTCAAGGGCCAGGTGGTCGCCATTTCCGGTGCCGGCAACGTGGCCTACTACACCGCTGAAAAGGTGCTCGCCCTCGGCGGCAAGGTCATCACGATGTCCGACTCCGACGGTTACATCTACGATCCCGACGGCATCGACCGCGCCAAACTCGACTTCATCTACAATCTGAAGATGGTCGAAAGAGGCCGCATCCGCGAATATGCCGAAGAATACGGTTGCAAATACGTGGCCGGCGCCCGTCCCTGGAGCGAAAAGTGCACCATCGCCATGCCCTCCGCCACCCAGAACGAAATCAACGGTGACGAAGCCCGTATGTTGCTCAAGAACGGCGTCATCGCCGTGGCCGAAGGTGCCAACATGCCGTCCACGCCCGAAGCCGTGGCCGAATTCCTCAAAGCCGGCATCCTTTACTCGCCGGGCAAGGCTTCCAACGCCGGCGGCGTCAGCGTCAGCGGCTTGGAGATGAGCCAGAACAGCATGCGCTACAGCTGGAGCAGCGAAGAGGTCGACAACAAGCTTCAAGGCATCATGCACGACATCCACGAAGCCTGCGTGAAATACGGCACCGACGCCGACGGCAACGTCAACTACGTCAAGGGCGCCAACGTGGCCGGCTTCATGAAAGTCGCCAAAGCCATGATGGCCCAAGGTATCTGAAGCGGAGCTTCAGATACCTCAAGCCTTATCTGATTGGGGGAAGTAATCCCCCAACGGGCCTGCGGCCCTGCCCCCTCTGTCGCTTCGCTCCGAATCAAACTCAACAAAATGAAGCGGAGCTTCAGATACCTCCAAAAAAGTTCTAAAAAAAGGCCGGCTTGAACACAAGCCGGCCTTTTTTTTAAGAACGCACAGACGGGTCAGACACCCTTCTTGGCACGGATGAGCTGCTGGGCAGCCGTGAAGTTTTCGGTGGGCACGTAACCGGGCAGCGGCACCATCTTTTCGTTGATGACGTCGAGGAACCAGCTGGGCTGCGGGAAGAAAGCTTCTTCGAGTTCGTGGCAGGGGGTGATCCAGTTGCGGCTGCCCAAAACGATGGGCGCGGCATCCAGGTCGTCGAAGCACAGGTCGGCGATGTTGGCGGCCAGGTCGTTGAGGAACGAACCGCGGGCGCTGGCGTCGCCGGCGATGATGATGCGGCCGGTCTTCTTCACGCTCGCAATGACCTTCTCATAATTGAAGGGCACCATGCTGCGGGCATCTATGACCTCGGCTTCCATGCCGTATTTCTCCTTCAGCTCGTCGGCGGCCTTGAGGGCGCGGTAGAGCGTGGCGCCGATGGTCAGGAAAGTGACGTCCTTACCCTCGCGCTTCACGTCGGGTTCACCGAACGGAATTTCGTAGTACCCTTCGGGCACACCGCCCTCGTGGAACTCTTCGCCCTTGTCGTAAATACGCTGGCTTTCGAAGAAGATGACGGGGTCGGTTCCCTGCAGTGCGCTGGCCATCAAGCCCTTGGCATCATACGGGGTAACGGGGAAGCAAACCTTCAGACCGGGAATGTGGGCACAGAGGCTCGTCCAGTCCTGAGAGTGTTGGGCACCGTATTTTGAACCCACGCTCACGCGCACCACCACCGGCATCTTGAGGATGTTGCCGCTCATGGCCTGCCACTTGGGCAGCTGGTTGAAGATTTCATCGCCGCAGCAACCCAAGAAGTCGCAATACATGATTTCGGGGATGACACGGCCGCCGCACATGGCGTAACCGATGGCCGTACCGATGATGGCGGCTTCGGCGATCGGGCTGTTGAACAGACGGTGCGGGGGAAGGGCCTCGGTCAGACCGCGGTAAACGGCGAAAGCGCCGCCCCATTCACGGTTCTCTTCACCGTAAGCCACCAAAGAAGCATCCTTGTAGAAACGGTCGATGATCGACTCGAAAATACCGTCGCGGATGTTGTAGGTCTTCATCTTGCTGACGGGCTTGCCTTCAGCGTCGAGATACCAGCGGCTCTTGCCGGCGATCTGCTTGACGCGGGGATTCTCTTCCATCGGCATGTTCACGTCGGGCTTGGCCTGGCTCAGGCTGTCGATGCTCTGGTTGGAGAACATCATGTCACCCAGCAGTTCGTTGTTCTTGCTGAGGTCCATACGGGGCGAAAGTTCTTCGTCGATGGCCAGTTTGTACATCTCGAACATCACGTCCTTCATCTGGGCCTGAATAGCGTCGAGGTCGGCCTGTGAAGCCACACCGGCATTGATGAGCTTCTTTCCGAAGGCCACGATGCAATCCTCGGCCTGCCAGGCTTCAAGTTCTTCCTTCGTACGGTAGGAACCCTGGTCCGAAGGCGAGTGACCGCTGTAACGGTAGGTCACCACGTCGAGCAGGCACGGGCCCTTCTTTTCGTCGAGCAACACTTTCTTACGACGGTAAGCGTCGATGACCGCCAGCGGATCATAACCGTCAACACGCTCGGCAAACATCGCGTCCGGATTGAAACCGGCACCGATGCGGGCGGCGAAATCATAACCCATCGTCTCACCGCGGGTCTGTCCGCCCATGGCGTACTGGTTGTCCATCACGTTGAACATCAAGGGCAGACCACCCTTCATGTCGCCTTCCCACATCGTACGGAACTGGTCCATCGAAGCGAAAGTCATGCCTTCCATCACCGGGCCGCGGGCCAGGGCGCCGTCGCCGATGTTGCAGACCACGATGCCCTTCTTGCGGTTCACCTTCTTGTACAGGGCCGCACCCACGGAGATGCTTCCGCTGCCGCCCACGATGGCGTTGTTGGGGAAGATGCCGAAGGGGATGAAGAACGTATGCATCGAACCGCCGAGACCCTTGTTGAAACCGGTCTCACGGGCGAAGATTTCAGCGATGGCACCGTAGAGGAGGAAGCAGATGCCCAGGTCCTTGGTCGAACCGCCCTTGAAGCCTTTCTTGGCCACGTTGAGGGTGGCGCCGCCCCAGAACTCTTCCATCACTTTCTTCAGCTCGTCTTCGGGCAGGATTTCAATGCTGCGCAGACCCTTGGCCAGAATTTCGCCGTGGCTGCGGTGGCTGCCGAAAATGTAGTCGTCGGTGGTGAGGGTGTAGGCCATACCTACGGCCGCGGCTTCCTGACCGGCGCTCAGGTGAGCGGGGCCCGGGTTGTTGTAAGCCACACCGTTGTAACCGCCGGTGGTCTTGACGCTGTTCAGCATGGTCTCGAATTCACGGATCGTGAACATATCCCGATAGATATGCAACAGATCGTCCTTCGTGAAGTTACCTTCTTTGAGTTCATCCTTGACGCTCTTCTTGTACTGCATCACGGGAATGGTCGGCAACTTGATCTCGCCGGCTTTTCTGATCTCTTTGGGATCGATGTAAATTGACTTTGGCATTATCTTGTTTGTTTAACGGTTGTACGATTAAAAGGTAAAGGCGGTTTCCTTGATGATTTCGCCGACAGTCGGGTGCGGGAAGACAACCTCCTTGAGCTGTTCCACGGTCATCTCCTGTTCGATGGCGATGCACATGCTCTGGAGGATTTCCGAGCAGGGATTGCCCAGCATGTGAACGCCGAGCACCTCGTGATACTTGCTGCCGACCAGGATTTTGCAGATGCCCTCGCCGCCTTCGTTTTCGGCCACGAAGCGGCCCGAATACGCCATCGGCAGCTTGAGCACTTTGTAATCGATGCCCTTGGCTTTCGCCTCGGCTTCGGTCAGCCCTACGCCGGCCACCTCGGGATTGGTGTAGACCACGCCGGGAATGGCATCGTAACGCATGCGGTCGTTGCGGCCGAGGATGCGGTTGACAGCCACTTCTCCTTCACGGCTGGCGGTGTGGGCCAGCATCGAGAAACCGGTCACGTCGCCGGCGGCATACAGATTGGGGATATTGGTGCGCATATACTCGTCGACCTTCACGCCGACGGGCTTGCCGCCCTTATTGAGCAGCATTTCCACGCCGAGGTTTTCCAGGCCGAAGCCCGTCAGGTTGGCCCGACGGCCCACGGAGACCAGAATGCGGTCGCCGCTGACCCGCTGCGTCTTGCCTTCGGCGTCTTCGTAGACCACCGTATGGTCCTCGATGCCCGTCACCTTGCACTTGAGGAAGAAATTGACCCCTCTCTTTGAATAGATGTCCTGCAGCATGGTGCTGATTTCATCATCGAGCGGACCGAGAATCTTGGGCAGCATTTCCACGACGGTCACTTTCGTGCCGAGGGTGCTGAAATAGGCGGCGAACTCCATGCCGATGACGCCGCCGCCGATGACGACGAGTTCGGCCGGCTGCTCCTTCATCGAAAGGATTTCGCGGTTGGTCACGATGACGTCGCCGGCTTCCTTCAGACCGGGAATCGGGGGAACCGCCGCCTCGGAACCCGTGCAGAGCAGCAGGTTTTTGGCCGTGTAGGTCTCGCCTTCCGCCGTAAGGGTGAAACCTTCGGACGTCTTGCCCTGAATCATGGCTTCGCCTTTGACGACGGTCACCTTATTGGCCTTCATGGCGCCCTTCACGCCGGCCACCAGTTTGCGGACCACCTTGTTCTTGCGGTCGATGATGGCGGCATAGTCGAACGTCGGATTGTCCACGTGAACACCGTACGAAGCACCGTGAAGCGCATAATTGTAAACTTTGGCGCTGTAAAGCAAGGTCTTGGTCGGGATGCAGCCTTCGTTGAGGCACACGCCGCCGAGTTCCCTTTTCTCGAACAGAACGGTCTGCAAACCCGCAGCACCGGCTCTTTCTGCTGCGACGTACCCGCCGGGGCCGCCGCCGATAATGGCTAAATCGAACATATAAAGTTAATTTTGAACAGTTTGCATAAACGGTAAACGGGAAGCCTTTTCCATCAGCCTGACCGCCCGGTCATGGTTGTGGGCGTTCTCCCCGAAAAAGGCGTTAAAGAATTTTTCCAGCCCGGCCACGCCTTTGCCCATTTTGAGCAGATGAACGATGACCAAGTCCTGGAGGGCCAGCGACGAGGCGATGATGTCCAGATCGGTTTGGCCGATGGCGGCCACCGCCAGCTGGTAAGCGTCTTCGGAATTGTCGTGGATGAATCTTTCCACGTCGCCGAGCGTGCGGCAGCCGAGTCCTTTCAAAACCTTCAGATAGGGCAGCAGGGACACTTCCTGTATCTCCGCCCGGTTGACAGCGGCGATCCGTTTGTTCAAGGCGTCGAACGGACGGGCGTTGAGGTAACGGTCGTAGGTGTCGCCGTTGAGTTCCACGTCGTCGAAGCGGCCACTGGCCACCAAAGTCTCCACCGACCGGCGGTATTCGGTCATGTCGCTGCGCAGGCGGCAGAACTCGTCGTCGATGAGTTCCAGCACGCCGGCCAGTCGGTTCATGCTGCGCAATTGCTCGAAGGGGATTTCGACCTCCGACTTGTAACCCGTGTCGTGTTCCAGGATGGTCCAGACGTGCTGCAGGGTGGAACACATCTGGATTTCAAAACGGATGTCATTGATCTGTGGATACCGGTCGCTGACATACATCGAAGGGGGCAAGGTGCAGATGTAATGGAGGCTCATATAGCCGAAATGGTCCACCCCGTGCGTCTTGCGCTTGTCGATGGAATTATTCCAGTCGATTTGGAACAGAGCGCCCACCAGCGACGAAATCTTGTCGACGTCGTCGCTGAAGAAGGTGACGATGCGCAGGCCGAGAATGTCGGTGATGTCGCTGAGCGTCTTGTATTTCTGTCCCTTGCGGATGAGTTTTCCGGCCAGGCTTTCTTCGGTCTTGATGCGCGCGATGACCGACATGACGGGCATATGATTGGCCGTCAGCGCCGCATCGAGTTTGTCCTGCAACACCTGCCGCATCTCTTCGAACATGGGCAGATTTTCCCGATATTCCTCGAGGATCATCGTGCAATGCAGATCCAGACCGTATGACTCCACGCTACGTTCCATGGCCGACACCTTATTATTCTATATGCATGATGTTGGAAAAGCCCGTAATGTCGAAGACCTCCCTGACCTGGGGCTGCATATTGCGGAGGACCATCTTTCCCTTGCGGACATTGACGCTCTTCTGCAGCAGCAACAACATGCGCAGGCCCAGGCTGCTGGTGTATTCCATGTCGGTGCAATCGATGTCGAGGTTGTCGACGTCACCCGTCATCAGCGGGGCAATGTCGCTTTGAAAAGCCTCGGCGTTGGTCGTGTCAAGACGGCCCGAAAGGACTACCCGGTAGTTGTTTCCTTCTTTGGTGATGTTTACGTTCATGGGAACAATTGATGTATGGTGGTTAAAAATAAGTCAATGAAAGCACGGTGATGTCGTCGTTCTGTTCGTTGTCGCCGGTGAAAGCCTTGACCGACTGCAACACGGCGTCGATGGTCTCTTGGTCAGAAGCGCCGGCCGGAAGCGAAGCGAGGCAGTCGGCCAGACGTGCTTCGCCGTATTGTTCCTGGCGGGCGTTTTCCGCTTCGACCACGCCGTCGGTGTAGACAAAAAGCCGTGAACCCTTTTCCAGTTGGAGCGTTTCCCCTTCGTATGGGAAATCGTCGATCAGGCCGGCCGCCAGATTGACCTTGGCCCGGTAAAAAGCGACCTTTCCGTCGGGCGAAACCACCGCCATCGGATTGTGGCCGGCGTTGCAGAGGTCCACACGGCCCGTCTTGAGGTGAAGTGCGCCCATCAACAAGGTGACGAACATGCCCCGGTCGTTGCCGTCGCAGAGCACGTTGCTCACCCGGCGGAGAATCTCGGGCAAAGACAAACCCAAGCCGGAGACGAAACGGACCGTCGCGCGGCAGATGGCCATGACCAATGCCGCCGGGACGCCTTTACCGCTCACGTCGCCCACCGTGAAGTACAGACGCTCGCCGTCGCCTGAAAAACCGAAATCGTAAAGATCGCCGCCGACCGCCTTGGCCGGAATCAGGCGGGCACACAGGCCGGCCTCTTCCCGGACGGGAAAATCGGTCGACAACATCGACTGCTGTACGGCCCGGGCAATGTTGAGCTCGCTCTCGAAGCGGGCGTTGGCCGCCGATGTCTGCTCCAGCTTCGCCATATAATCGTTGAGCGAAGTCTGCATGAAGGCCAAGGTGTCACGGAGCTGCTGCAACTCGTCGCCGGTGTGCACTTCGGGGATATCGACGTCGAAACGGCCGCCGGCTATCTGTTCAGCGGCCAAGGTGAAGTCGGTGATGGGTTGGGTGTCACGCCTGATGCCCCTGACGACCAGGCGATACATGACGAAAAGGGCCACGACCGACAAAACCAGGATGAAGAGAACCAGATATTTCAAGCTGGCAAAAATATCCTGGAACGGACAGATGACCGCTGCCGACCAGCCGTTGCCGAGCGGGCCATAGAGCAGGTTCATCTGCCGGCCGCCCAGTCGGCCGTGCATCATGCCGCGCTCGCCGCTGGTGAAGGCTTGCTCTACCAGTACGGCCATGTCGCCGTCTTGAGCGGCCAAATATTCGCTGACGTGCTTTTTCAAGGCCACGCCCTCTTCAGGATGGGCCACATAAAGCCCTTCGCGGCTGACCACCGTCATGAAACCGTGTTCATAGGTGGTGATGGAAGCCAGCACCTCGGACAGCCAATCCAGCGAGATGTCGGCCGTCAACACGGCAAACACCTTCCCGTCAGCGTCTTTCAACGGATAGCAGTAAGTAACCATGGCCTTGTCGGCCAGACCTTCGTCGAAATAAGGCTCGCTCCAGACCGCTTCCCCCGTCGAGACGGGTTGGGTGAACCAATCCATTTCCGTATAGGCATACCCTTCTTTTTCCAGCGGCAGACGGTAAGTCTGACCGTCGTTCACGCCGATGTAAAGCGAAGGGTTCCGCCCTTTCTTGAGAAAATCGGGATGGATGGCCACAGCCCCGCCCAACAGGTCGGGATTGTTGTCGATGAGGCTGATGATGGCGTCGCTGTAGCGGGCCGTGTCCTTCAAATCGCGGTCGAAGAACCAAGATTCCTGCCTGACGGCCACCTCCACTTCGCTCAGTTTGGCATTGATTTTCTGGCAGGCGTTGTCAAGCACCAACTCGGCAGCCATCGTGGAAGAGACTTCCAGAAAACGGTACGAAACGAACAAAGTCAGAAAGGCCGCCAGCACAAACAGGATGCCCGTCAAAGCGATGACCGTCCGGCTGAGCCGTTTCGAAAAGGAACGTGAAGGCGTCTTGTCCATCAGTCAGGCTGTTTTGATGTTTTTGACCATGGTCAGACAGTTGCATCCGTCAGCATAGTCATAACTGACCGAATCCATCATCTGTTTGCACAGAAAGATGCCCAGACCGCCGATGGGGCGTTCCTCGGCCGACAGGGTGATGTCGGGATCGGGTTTCGCCAACGGATTGAAAGGAGTGCCGCTGTCGCGCAGGCTGATGACGATGGCGTCACCGACCCGTTCGATGCCGGCTTCCAACCAACCCGCCCCGCCTTCGTAAGCATAACTGACCACGTTTTCCACCGCTTCTTCGCTGCACAGCCTCAAGGCGAATTCATCCTGAGGCGACAGTCCGGGGAAACTCATCAGATATTCCACGATTTCACCGCATTTGTCGGCGATCGGTTCGAATTTCTGTTTCATGGTCGGGAACAGGTCAGAGGGTTGGCTGAAACTCAGAAATCAATGTCGAGGTTTTCGATTTCCACGGCGATCTGCTTGAGGAAGCGGGTGGCTTCACCGCCGTCGAGGCTGCGGTGATCATACGTCAGGCTCAGGCCGATGTAGGGCACGAAAGCATACACGCCGCCGCCAAGGTCCTTCGGACGGGGCACGATGGTGTTGACGCCGAGGATGGCGCTCTGCGGCACGTTGATGATGGGGGTGAAGACCTCCACACCGTAGTTGCCGAGGTTGCTCACCGTGAAGGAAGCGGCCTCCGACGAGAGCAGGTCGGGATTGATGCTGCCCTTCTTGCAGTCGTCGGCCAGTTTCTTGAGCTGCGTGCTCAGACCGGTGATGCTCAGGTCGTCGGCGTTCTTCAGAGCGGGCACCATCAGACCTCTTTCCGTGTCGACGGCCAGACCGAGATGAACTTTCCTGAAGATGCGCATGGCGTCGCCCAGGCAATGGGAGTTGGCGTTCGGGAACTTCTGCAGGGCTTTGATGACGGCAAAGCAGACCAGGTCGTTGATGGTGACGTTGGCCTTGATGCGGCCTTCTTCGTAAGCCTTCTTGGCTTTCTTGCGGAGGGCCTGGATACGGCGGGCGTCGGCACCGAGGTGATGGGTGAGCTGCGCCGAATTCTGCAGCGAGTTGTACATGGAGCGGGCGATGAGTTTCCGCATGTTCGACATTTTGACCACCTCGAAGTCTTCGCCTTCACCGGCGATGTCGGTGTGGTTGGGCCGGGCTTCCTTCAGGTCGGAGGCCTTGACCGTGCCGTTCAGGCCGCTGCCTTTGGCGGGGGCGGCCAGACCGCCTTCTGCCATCATGGCCTTGGCCTTGCCGGAGAGTTTCTTGCCGGCGGCGACGGCGGCTTCGACGTCACGTTCGATGATCCGGCCCTGAGGACCGGTGCCGGCCACGGCGGAGAGATTGACCGATTCGCGGTCGGCCAGACGGCGGGCACGGGGCGAAATGCGCAGTTCGCCGGCGGGAACGCTCACCGCTTCGGCGGCAGGCGCAGCGGCGGGCGCGGCGACGGGCGCGGCGACGGGCGCAGCGGGGGCAGCCGCCTTGGGGGCTTCGGCCACCGGAGCGGCAGCGGGTGCTTCCTGACCGGCCGTCAGCGCGGAGATGTCTTCACCGGGCTGGCCGATGATCATCACGTTTTGAAGTACAGGCACTTCGTCACCCTCGCCGAAGAGGACTTCAAGAATGGTTCCCTCTACTTTGGCTTCTTCCTCAAAAGAAGCCTTGTCGGTTTCGTAAGAGAAGAGGATGTCTCCCACTTTTACGGTTTCACCTTTTTTGCGGATGGTGCCGATGATGCAGCTTTCCACCGATTGGCCCTGTTTGGGCATGATGACGACTGTTGCCATATCTTTTTGATTTTCAATTTGGATTCAAAAAACTTTCATTTTCAGGCACACGCCTGTTATTAACCCGCAAAGGTACAGACTCCAAACGGAATCAGCAACCCGAAACCGATAAAAATCTCACCTTATTTGAAAGAACAAACCATCTGACCACCGCGCGCTCAGCGCCCGGTTCTCAACACTCACCGACATCGGCCGCCCGTTCATTTTTGTATTTGCCGCAAATTGACTAATTTTGCGGCCCGAAAAAAACAGAGAGCATCATGACGGAATTTTTCCTGGCTATGGGTTACGGCGGACTCGTCCTGGGCAGCTGGTTGCTCGGATGGATCGTTCCCTTCAGCACCGAACTGCTGATGGCGGGTTGCCTGGCCACCGGATTCTCCCCCTGGCTGATTCTGGCAGGGGCCACCTTCGGCGCCACGGCCAGCGGCATGACCATGTACGGCATCGGCCGCCTGGGCAACATCGGCTGGCTGGCCAAACTCCTGCGCATCAAGCCCGAAACCATGGCCCGTTACGATGTGAAAATCCGGAAAAACGGCGCCTGGATGGCCCTGTTGGCCTGGATTCCCTACGGCGGAGAAGCCATCTCGATAGCCATGGGCATGGCCCACACCCGCGTGGTGCCCACCCTCTTGCTGATGACCTTGGGCAAGACTTTCCGTTACCTGCTGATGTTGCTGGCCATCACCGGCGTATTCAGCCTGGTCTGAACCCGGCGAAAACACACGGCGCGGGCAAGCCTACACCCGGAAACCGAAAAAGTTTTTAAGTTTCCATTAATCATTTGACAATCAGCTAATTATAAATTTTCAAAATTTATTTTTGAATTTTTAACAGCATTTTCTCCGCGGTTTCGCGTCCGAGCCGTATTTTTGCGACCGTTTTTGAAAGCCTGAAGATCATCCCGCTTTTGAAAACCCTACGACAAAAAAAATGAGCAACGACCGGATATCTGATCTGAAAACGACCATTCTCGACACGGCTGAAAACCGCTTCATGCAGTCGGGCGTGCGCAGCGTCAGCGTCGACGACCTCTGCAACGCGTTGCGCATTTCGAAAAAAACCTTCTATGCGCTGTTTGCTCAAAAAGAAGAGCTCCTGAAGGAATTGCTCCGCCGGCAACTCAAGAACAAAACCGAAGAGGTGTGGGCGCAGCTCCGCGGCAAGAAAACCCATTCAGCCGAAGGCGCAGAAGCGAACGTCATCGACCACCTTTGCCGCCTGCAACAGTGCGTTTCCCTGTCGGATGTCCGTTTTCTCAGGTCCGACAAAGCACTGGGCGCCTTCGAATCGGACGTACGGAAATATTATCCCGAAATCCACAAGCAACACCTGCAGCACATCCAAAGCACCCTCAGCCATCACATTTTCACAGGCATTGAAACCGGCATCAGCGAAGGGTTGTTCCACGAAGCATACGGCACACCCATCGTGGCCGACCTGATGGCCTGCCAGCTGATGTCGGGCATCCGCTACATCGTCGAAGACTGCCACAAAGCCTCCGACAAGAAAAAGGCCTTCTTCCTGATGATCGAAAGCAACGTGAAGATGCTCAGCAACGAAAAGGGATTGAACTATTACAACCGAATTCAAACCGGCGAAACCAAAACGACACAACCATAAATCAAGATGAACATTTCAAAATTTTTCTCCGTCATCGCGCTTTCGGCAGCCTGCCTGCTGCCGGCCGCCGCGCAACAGGAAACGCCCTCGGCGCTCAGTCTGAGCCTGGAAGAAGCCCAGACCTACGCCATCGAGCACAACCGTACCCTGAAAAACGCCTCGCTCGACATCCGCAAGGCCCAAGCCTCCAAATGGCAGTCGATCGCCTCGATGCTGCCACAAATCAATGCGACAGCCACTTACTCCAAGAGCTTCGACAAAGATTTCCACGACTACAGCCTCGATTTCAGCGGAGCCAAAATCGTCATGCCCTCCACGGGTAACTTCAACATCCAGATGTCCGTCGCGGTCAGCGGCTCGCAGGTCGTCGCCACGAAACTGGGTGAAATCGCCCTGCAGATGTCCGACATCACCTTCCGTCAGAGCGAACAGCAGACCCGCGACCAGGTGAAGACCCTGTATTATTCGGCATTGGTCGTCGAACGGACCATCGGCCTGCTCGAAGCCAATCTGGAAAACATGCAGAAAATGTATCAGCAAACGCTCAAGGCCGCCGAAGTCGGCGTGTCGGAACAGACCGACGCCGACCAACTGCTGGTGCAGGTCGCCACGATGCAGACCACCCTCAATTCCAAGAAAATCACCCACGAGATGACCATCAACTCGTTGCGTCTTCAGCTCGGCGTGGCGGCCGACGTGCCGCTGCAGCTCAGCCAAAGCCTCGACGATCTGATGAACATCGACATCGTGGCCACGCTGCTCGGCGAAGAATTCGACCCGGAATGCAACTACGACTTCCAATTGCTCCGAAAAAACACGGAACTCTCGAAAGAACAGCTCAATTCCGCCAAGTGGAGCTGCTCCCCCACCCTGTCGGCCTACTATCAGTTCAGCCAACTGACGCACTTCGGCGCCTCGGGCGGCTTCGATATGAATGCCCCCCACAGCGTGGGTGCCACGTTGTCCATCCCCATCTTCTCCAGCCTGTCCAAAACCAAGAGCGTCCAATCAGCCCGATTCGAGTATGAGAAGCAGCTCAACAACATGGAACAGACCGAAGAATCGCTCCGCATCCAGCACAGCCAGCTGCGTTACGCCCTGGCCACCGCCTACGAAACTTATCAGACCCAGCTGCAGAACCTCGACGTCACGCAACGGATTTTCGACAAAATGTCCAGCAAATACGCCCACGGCGCCGCTTCGTCGCTCGAGCTGACCACCGCCGGCAACGACCTCATTTCCGCCCAGAGCACTTACGTGCAGGCGCTCCTGTCGTTGGTGACGGCCCAAATCCAACTCGAAGAATTGCTCAACCGGTAAACAACAACATCAAAATATGACCATGAAGAAAGTACAGTTCATGCTGATGGCCGTGGCAAGTGTCGCCCTGGCCTCCTGCGGCGACAAAGCCGCCCAAACCATGTCCGACGACAACCGCGTCGAAATCGTCAAAACCCAAGTGCTTCAAGCCGAAGAAATCAGCCGGACGCTTCAGGTGTCCGTCGTCCTTCAAGGATACGAGACCCAGAACGTCGCCCCCTCGCTGACCGGACACATCGAAAAAATCTACACCGAAGTCGGCACCAAGGTCAAGAAAGGCGACCTGCTCGTGCAAATGGACCAGACCCAGCTGCGTTCCGCCCGCCTGGCCTTCACCAACCAACAGACCGACCTGATGCGCATGCAGGCGCTCCACGAAGCAGGCAACATCGCCCGGCAGGCTTTCGACCAGACGAAACTGGCTTTCGACCAGAGCAAGGAGAACCTTGAATATCTGGAAGCCAACACGTTGGTCAAAGCGCCGTTCGACGGCGTCATTTCGGCCCGCAACTACGAGAACGGCGAGCTCTACAGCGGACAGCCCATCCTGGTGCTCACCCAGCTCAAGCTGCTCAAAGCGCTGGTCTCCGTGCCCGAGAAGTATTTCCCGATGGTGAAGGCCGGCATGCCGCTGACCATCGCCTCCGACATCTACCCCGGAGAGCAGTTCGCGGCCACCGTCGAAGTGGTCTATCCGACCATTGATTCCAACACCCACACGTTCATGGTCAAAGTGCGCATCCCCAATGCCGACGAGCGTCTGCGTCCCGGCATGTATGCCCGCACGACCCTCCAGTTGGGCAAACAGAACGTCATCACCATCCCCTACTCCGCCCTGCTCAAACTGACCGGTTCGAACGACCGTTACGTTTTCCTCAACGAAAACGGACGGGCCAAACGCGTCAGCGTCATCATGGGCGAGCGTTTCAACGACCGCATCGAAGTGGAGGCCCCCGAAATCAAGGAAGGTGCCGAACTCGTCACCCTCGGCCAGTCGCGGCTGATTGACGGCGTCAGTCTGAATGTCATCAAATAAGCACCGAAGAGATGAGCATCTACAAATCAGCAATCAACAAACCGGTCACGACCATACTGATCTTCGTGGCCGTCATCGTCATCGGTCTGTTCTGCTTCCTCAGACTGCCGATCGACCAGTTCCCGGAGATGGATCCTCCTTACGTCACCGTGATGACGACCTACGCCGGCGCCTCCGCCTCCGAAATCGAGACCAATGTCTCCAAAGTCCTGGAGAACACGCTGAACTCCGTCGACGGACTGAAAAACATCACTTCCCAGTCGAAAGAAAACATCTCTTTGGTGATGATGGAATTCGAATGGGACACCGACCTCGACGAAGTCATCAACGACGTGCGTTCGTACATCGACATGGTCAAGGACAACCTGCCCGACGAGTGTTCGAACCCCTTCATTTTCAAGTTCTCATCGTCGGCCATGCCGATTGCGCAGTATGCCATCACGGCCGAGGAAAGTTATCCCGGTCTTGACCGGCTGCTCAACGACGACTTGCTTCCGCTGCTCAACCGCGTCGACGGCATCGGCAACCTGTCGCTGTCGGGTGCGCCCGAACGCCGGGTCTATGTGGAAATCGACCCCCAGAAGCTCGACGCCTACAGCATCACGCTGGAAGCCGTCGGATCGGCCGTCAGCGCCAACAACCTCAACATGTCGTCGGGTACCGTGAAGATGAACAAAGACCAGTATGCCATGCAGGTCCGCAGCGAATATGTCGACAGCCGTGAAATCGGCGACATTCTGGTGGCCACCACGGCCGACGGCCGACAGATTTTCGTGCGCGACATCGCCACCATCCGCGACACCATCAAAGACCTCTCGCTCGACGAGAAATTCAACTCCAAAGAGGCCGTCCGCCTCATCGTCACCAAGCAGACCGGCGCCAACACCGTCCAAATCTGCGAAGACTTGGAAAAAGAACTCAAGCGGGCCGAAAAGATGCTCCCGGCCGACGTGAAAATCTCCAAGGTTTACGACAGCGCCTCCGATATCCGCGATTCGATCAACTCGCTGGAGGAATCGATCCTTTACGCCTTGCTGTTCGTCGTCCTGGTCATCATCTTCTTCCTTGGCCGCTGGCGGGCCGCCCTCATCATTTCGCTGACCATCCCCATCGCCCTGATCGTCTCGTTCATCTATCTGAAGTTCGTCGACAGTTCGCTGAACATCATCTCGCTCTGCTCGCTGTCGGTGGCCATCGGTATGGTCGTCGACGATGCCATCGTCGTGCTTGAAAACATCACCCGCCACATCGACCGTGGTTCGAGCCCGCGCGAAGCGTCGATTTACGCCACCAACGAAGTCTGGGTATCGGTCATCGCCACCACCCTGGTCATCGCCGCGGTGTTCATTCCGCTGACCATGTTGCCCGGTATGGCCGGCATCTTGTTCAAGGAGCTGGGCTGGATCATCACCATCGTGGTCTGCACCTCCACCGTCGTGGCCATCTCGCTCATCCCGATGCTCTGTTCCAAGCTGTTGAAGGCCAAGAAGGTTTCCGTCGATGAAAACGGCAACCTCATCGAAGAAGACGACCGCGCCGGCTGGTACCAGAAATACATCGTGGAAGGCGTGCTCGACAAACTCGACGCCTGGTATGCCCGAGCCCTGCGCAGCTGCCTGAACCACAAGGGCCTGACCATGGCCGTCTGCACCCTGATCTTCATCATTTCGCTGATTCCCCTGATGGCCGGCGCCATCGGCACCGACTTCATGCAGCAGAGCGACAACGGACGCCTCGCCGTCACCGCCGAACTCGAACTGGGCACCCGCATCGAAGAGACCCTCAAGACGGCCCGCAAACTGGAGACCCGCTTTATGGAGCTCTGCCCCGAAATCAAAATCATTTCCACTTCAGCGGGTTCCAACGACGACGCCGGCGTCAGCTCCATCTTCTCTTCCACCACCAACTACAAGATCTCGATGACCGTCAACTGCGGCGAGAAAGACGAGCGCGAACGCAGTGTCTTCGAAATTGCTGAAATCCTGCGTGAGGAAATGTCGCATTATCCCGAAATCATCGACTATACGGCGGCCCCGCGCGGCGGTATGGGCGGCGGCGGCAATTCGAGCGTCGACGTCGAAATCTATGGTTACGACTTTGATGCCACCTATATTTTCGCCGAACAGGTCAAAGACCATATGGCCCACCACATACAGGGCGCCCGCGACCTGACCATCAGCCGCGACAAAGACCGCGTGGAACTGAAAATCACGCTCGACAAAGAGAAAGTCTCCCGGCTCAACCTCAACGCCCAGACCGTGGCGGCCTACATCCGCTACCGCGTCTACGGCATGTCGTGCGGTTACCTCAAAGAAGACGGTGACGAATACGACATCCTGGTCCGGCTCGAGGAAGAAGGCCGCAATTCGCTGACCGACATCGAAGACATGAGCATACCTTTGCCCGCCGGAGGTTCGGTCAAACTCTGCGAAATCGCCGAAGTCGGCGAATACTGGACCCCGCCGACCATCACCCGCAAAAACCGCCAGCGTTTCCTGACGGTCTCCATCACCCCCTACAAGACCTCTTTGGGCGAATTGGCCCAGAGCATCGAAGCCGAAATGGCCCACCTCGACGTGCCTCAGGGCGTGACCTACATCCTGGCCGGCGACTACGAAGACCAACAAGAGAGCTTCCGCGACATGGGCATGCTCGTGCTGCTGATCATCCTGCTGGTATACATCACCATGGCCTCGCAGTTCGAGTCGTTCTCGAAACCGGCCATCATCATGCTGGCCATTCCTTATGCCGTGACGGGCGTCATCGTCGCCCTGCTGCTGACCGGGACCACGCTCGACATGGTCGGCGCCTTGGGCTGCATCATGCTGGTGGGTATCGTCGTCAAGAACGGAATCGTGCTGGTCGACTACATCAATCTGATGCGCGACCGCGGCTACAACATGCAGGACGCCATCGCCCTGTCGGGTGCTTCGCGTCTGCGTCCGGTGCTGATGACCGCCTTCACCACCATCCTGGGTATGGTGCCTATGGCCCTGAGCAACGGTTCCGGTTCGGAAATGTGGAAGCCCATGGGCATCGTCGTCATCGGCGGTCTGACCGTCTCCACCTTCGTCACGCTGCTGGTCGTGCCTGTGATGTACGGCATCATCAGCAAGGACGGCGAACGCGAGCAGGTGGCCAAAAACCGCAAGAACTTCATCTTCATGCAACTCGCCGACAAACGCAACGGCGGCGACAATGTCGAACCCTCAAAATAACGGAACGATGAAAGCTGTAATGATTGTTTTCAACCAAGCCAATACCGAACGGGTGGAATTCCTGCTCGATGAACTCAACGTCAGAGGTTTCACGTTCTTCGAAGACGTGCAGGGGCGCGGCAGCGTGAACGGTGAACCCCGTCGCGGCACCCACACCTGGCCCGAAATGAACTCGGCCGTCCTGACCGTGGTGCCCGATGAGAAGGTCGACGAATTGCTGTCGACCGTACACAAACTCGACCGGCGCAACGAACAGGTGGGCGTCAAGGCTTTCGTCTGGAACATCGAGCAGATGGTCTGAGCGAAAAAGCCGATACCTTCCTGACCCCGTGAGACCGCCGTCAGGGAGCGGTTCAAACAGAAAAAAGCAGAAGGCGTTCGTTCCTTCTGCTTTTTTTCTTTACTTTGCGTCGGTTTTCACCGCAGTGCCGCTCACTGACGGTCACAAGCGCCCGTTTATGATCAATTTCGACAACGTCAACAAAGCCAACGGTTTATATTCCTTTCTGTATCGTTACATACAGTTCGCGAGGAATATGATTTTCTACCGCAATTTCTACGTCATCGAAAAAGAAAAACTGCCGAAAGATGAAGGCTATCTGGTGGTCTGCAACCATCAGGACGGCTTGTGTGACGCGCTGGGCATCCTCTTTACGGTCGGCGTCAAGCACGGTCCCGTGTTCATTGCCCGGGGCGACATCTTCAAGAAAGACGGCCTGGCCAAACTGCTCCGCTTTTTCCGCATCATGCCCGCCTTCCGGGTGCGCGACGCCGGCTACGAAGGGCTCGGACAGAACGACGCCATCTTCGAACAATCGGCCCGCATCCTCAACGAAGGCGACGTCGTGGCCCTCTTCCCCGAAGCCGGACACCAGCGCGGCCGCTTCCTGGCCCGTTTCCGCAAGGGTTTCGCCCGGATCGCCTTCCGCGCCGCCGAAGAGAACCGGTTCAGCAAACCGCTGAAAATCGTCCCGATGGCCCACCACTATTCCAACTATTTCAACGCCCAGTCGCAGATGTTGATGGTGGTCGGCGATCCCTTCGATATTTCCGACCTATACGAGCTCTACAAAACCGACGCCAACAAGGCCATCGCCCAGCTCAACGAACGCGGACACGAGAAAATCAAGGAGCTGATGCTCGACATCAGCGACAGCGGACATTACGACCAGTACGAGCTCTTGTGCACGATGCATCGCCGGCCCTGGCTGAAAGCGCACGGCATGAATCCGCTCTACTTCCCCAACGAGCTCACCGCCGACAAGGCCATCGTGGCCGCCCTCGACGAATACAAGACGAAGGAGCCCGAGGCCTTCGACAGCCTGATGGAACAGACCGCCCGCTACGGCCACCTGCTCAAGCAACTCAAATTGCGCGACTGGATCTTCACCCGCCGCTTCATGGGCGGTTTTCCGTGGCTCTGGCTCTACATTCTGCTGCTGGCGCCCCTGTTCCTGTACAGCTTCCTTTGCAACCTGGTGCCGCTCATCGTCACTCAGGCCATCGTCAACAAAGTGAAAGACAAGATGTTCCACGCATCGGTCCGCCTGGTCGTCACCATCTTCATCCTCCCCGTGTGGTATCTGATTCTTTTCGCCGTGTGCTGGATCTGCACCAAGACCTGGTGGATCGCGTTGGCTTTCCTCGTCACCCTCTATCCGAGTTTCATTCTCTACGTACGGGCCAAAATCTATTTCCTGAAGATGTACAACCGTACCCGCCGCTTCTTCCTGAAACTCGCGCACAACCCCCTGCTCGCCCAGGCTGAAGCGCTGCGGCGCGACGTCGTAGCCAGGCTGGGCAAGTGCTTCTGATTTTTTTTGCACCGCCAAATACGTGCAATATCGAAAATATTGCCGTAATTTTGTTGCTTGATTCGCGCGCAAGCGTGAAATCGTGTATCGACCATCATCCTAACGCCATACCATACAAACCATGGGTGTACAAAAACCGACTTTAGCCAAAGGCACGCGCGACTTCTCGCCTGAAGAGATGTCGAAGCGCAACTATATCTTCAACACCATCCGCAGCGTTTATGAGCATTTCGGCTTCCGTCCGATCGAGACCCCGGCCATGGAACAGCTCTCCACGCTGATGGGCAAATACGGCGACGAAGGCGACAAACTCCTGTTCAAGATCCTCAATTCGGGCGACTATTTTTCCGCCCTGACCGACGAACAGCTCCAAAGCCGCGACAGCGTGCGCCTGACGAAATTTTTCTGCGAGAAAGGGCTTCGCTACGACCTGACGGTGCCCTTCGCCCGCTACGTGGTGATGCACCGCAACGAAATCACCTTCCCCTTCAAGCGTTACCAGATCCAACCCGTCTGGCGCGCCGACCGGCCGCAGAAAGGGCGCTACCGCGAATTTTACCAGTGCGACGCCGACATCGTGGGCAGCGACAGCCTGCTCAACGAGGTGGAGCTCATCCAGATCATCGACGAAGTCTTCAGGCGCTTCGGCGTGCGCATCGCCATCAAGCTCAACAACCGGAAAATTCTGAGCGGCATCGCCGAAGTGCTCGGTGAAGAAGAGCACCTGGTGGAAATCACCGTGGCCATCGACAAACTCGACAAAATCGGCCTGGACAACGTCAACGCCGAACTGGCCGAAAACGGTGTGAAGAGCGAGGCCATTGCCGCCCTGCAACCCATTCTCGAGCTGAAAGGGAGCAACACGGAAAAACTCGGATCGCTCAAAACGATACTCGCCGCCTCCGAGACCGGCTGCAAAGGCATCGAGGAACTGTCCTATATCCTCGGCGTGCTCGACCGACTGCCCTTGGAAGCCCAATTGGACATCGACCTGTCGCTGGCCCGCGGCCTGAACTATTACACCGGCGCCATCGTGGAAGTCAAGGCTTTGGACGCCGTGATGGGCAGCATCACCGGCGGCGGCCGCTACGACAACCTCACCGGCGTGTTCGGCATGCCCGGCGTATCGGGCGTAGGCATTTCGTTCGGTGCCGACCGCATCTTCGACGTGCTCAACCAATTGGATCTCTACCCCGAATCATCCCTCAAACACACCGAAATCCTTTTCGCCAACTTCGGCGAAACGGAGACGGCCTGGTGTCTGCCCCTCATCGCCCGGATGAGGGCCGCCGACATCCGCACCGAGCTGTACCCGGACGCCGGCAAACTCAAGAAGCAATTCGCCTATGCCGACGCCAATCACATCTCGTTCGTGGCCATGGCCGGCGAAAACGAAATCAAAGAAAACAAAATAACCGTCAAACAGATGCAGACCGGCATGCAACAGGCATACAGCTTCGACGAAGCCATCCGCCTGGTGCTCGATGCCCGTCAGTAAAACCCGTGACCATCATGCAACAGGAACTCAACGAACAGGAATTGGGCCGCCGCCAAAGTATGCAGGCCCTGAGAGATATGGGCATCGAGCCTTACCCCGCCGCCCTTTACCCCACCGACGCTTTCTCTACGGAAATCAAAGAAAATTTCCGCGATGACGAAGAACCGAAACGGCAGGTCTGCGTGGCCGGCCGCATCATGAGCCGCCGCATCATGGGCAAGGCTTCGTTCATGGAACTGAAAGATTCCAAGGGACGGATTCAGATTTACGTCAACCGCGACGAAATCTGCCCGGGCGAAGACAAGGAGCTCTACAACACGGTCTTCAAGAAATTGCTCGACATCGGCGACTTCGTCGGCATCAAGGGCTATGTTTTCCGCACCCAGACCGGTGAGATTTCGGTCCATGCCCAGCAGCTGGCCGTCCTGTCGAAGACCCTGCGTCCGCTGCCCGTCGTCAAGATGAAAGACGGCGTGATCTACGACGCCTTCAACGACCCGGAGCTCCGTTACCGCATGAGATACGTCGACCTGGTGGTCAACGAAGGGGTGAAAGACATTTTCATCAAGCGCACCGGCATCTTCAACTCCATGCGCGCCTTCTTCAACGAGCACGGTTATCTGGAGGTCGACACGCCGGTGCTGCAGTCGATTCCCGGAGGCGCCGCCGCCCGTCCGTTCATCACCCACCACAATGCCCTCGACATTCCGCTCTACCTGCGCATCGCCGATGAGCTCTACCTCAAGCGCCTCATCGTGGGCGGCTTCGAAGGCGTCTACGAGTTCTCGCGCAACTTCCGCAACGAGGGCATGGACCGCACGCACAACCCCGAGTTCACCTGTATGGAAATCTATGTTTCCTACAAGGACTACAACTGGATGATGCAATTCACCGAACAGATGCTCGAGCGCATCTGCAACGACGTCCTCGGCACGACCGAAGTCAAAAACGGCGACAACGTCATTTCCTTCAAGGCGCCCTTCCGCCGCCTGACCATGACCGACGCCATCCGCGAAGCCACGGGTGAAGACATCTCCGGCATGGACGAAGCGGCCATCCGCCAACTCTGCCGCAAATATCAGGTGGAAGAGAATCCCTCCATGGGCAAAGGCAAACTCATCGACGAGCTCTTCGGCGCCACGTGCGAAGGCAAACTCATCCAGCCCACCTTCATCACCGACTACCCCATCGAGATGTCGCCGCTGACCAAGCGTCACCGCAACAATCCCAACCTGACTGAACGTTTCGAACTGTTCGTCAACGGAAAAGAACTGGCCAACGCCTACAGCGAACTCAACGACCCGATCGACCAGCGCGAGCGCTTCGAAGAGCAGCTCCGCCTGAGCGAAAAGGGTGACGACGAGGCGATGTACATCGACCAGGATTTCCTCCGCGCCCTCGAATACGGCATGCCCCCGACTTCCGGTATGGGCATCGGCATGGACCGCCTCGTGATGCTGCTCACCGGACAGCAGACCATCCAGGAAGTATTGCTCTTCCCGCAGATGCGGCCTGAAAAAACGCAGGAAAACAACGACTGACCGCTCATCTGTCTCCTATGGAATTCCCTGGAAAAATCTGCGTCATCGGAAGCGGCAGCTGGGCCACCGCCATCGCCAAGATTCTGCTCTCGTCCGACCCTTCGCGCAAGATTCATTGGTACATCCGCAAACCGGCGGTCATTCAGGAGTTCAAGCAGACCCGCCGCAACCCGTCGTATCTTTCGTCCGTTCCGTTCGACACGTCACGCATCAGGTTCTTTTCCAACCTGTCCATCGCCATCAACAATTCCGACACCTTGGTGCTGGCCGTTCCGTCGCCTTATCTCAAACCGACGCTCCGCCACATCCGCCCGGACGCCATTTCCGACAAATTCGTGCTGACGGCCATCAAAGGCATCGTGCCCGACGAGAACATGCCCGTGTCGCAATACCTCAACGAAATTTTCAAGATTCCTTACGCACAGATCTGCGTGCTCGGCGGTCCCTGTCACGCGGAAGAAGTGGCCACGGAAAGGCTCTCCTACCTGACCTTTGCCAGTTGCGACTTGACCTTGGCCTCACAGATGGCCTCCTGCTTCAACTGCCGCTTCATCCACACCACCACCACCGACGACATCCTCGGCATCGAGTACGGATCTACCCTGAAGAACGTCTACGCCATTGCGGCCGGCATCTGCCACGGCCTGAAATACGGCGCCAATTTCGAGGCGGTCCTGGTGGCCAACGCCATCAAGGAGATGAACCGTTTCGTCGAAGTGGCCTGCCCGGGCTTCACCCGCGACATCGTCCACTCCGTCTATCTGGGCGACCTGCTGGTGACGGCCTACTCCAAATACAGCCGCAACCGCACCTTCGGCTCCATGCTCGGCAAAGGCTATTCGGTCAAAACCGCCCAGACCGAGATGGAAATGGTGGCCGAAGGCTATTACGGAACCAAGTGCATCAAGGAACTGAACGACCAAATCTACCACGTCGACATGCCCATCTTGGAAGCCGTCTACAGCGTCCTCTATGAGCGCATCGCCCCCAGCATCGAGATCAAGCTGCTCAGCGAATTTCTCCATTGAACATTCAAAATTTTTCTCATATGAACAACATTTCCCTCCAGCTGGACAAAGTCTATGACTTCGTTTCCAAAGAAACCGTTTCGGCTTACCGTGCACAATGTGAAGCCGCCCAGCAGACGCTTGAGGCCGGCAACGGCCAAGGCGCCGACTTTCTGGGTTGGCTGCATCTCCCCTCTTCCATCAGTGAAGCCTTTCTCGACGACATTCAATCCACGGCCGACACGTTGCGCAAAAGCTGCGACACGGTCATCGTGGCCGGCATCGGAGGAAGTTACCTCGGCGCCAAGGCGGTCATCGAGGCCTTGAGCAACAGCTTCGCCTGGTTGCGGAACGACCGGAAGAATCCGACCGTGCTGTTCGCGGGCCACAACATCAGCGAAGACTATCTGGCGGAGCTCTGCGACGAGTTGAAGGGACGCGAGTTCGGCATCATCAACATTTCGAAATCAGGCACCACCACCGAAACCGCCCTGGCCTTCCGCCTGCTCAAGACCTTGTTGGTCGAAAAAGTCGGCGAAGAGGAAGCCCGCCGCCGCATCGTGGCCATCACCGACGCCAAACGGGGCGCGCTGCGCACCCTGGCCACTCAGGAAGGTTACAAGACCTACGTCATCCCCGACAACGTGGGCGGCCGCTACTCGGTCCTGACCCCGGTGGGTCTGCTGCCCATCGCCGTAGCCGGTTTCGACATCCGCCGACTGGTGGCCGGCGCCGCCGAAATGGAAAAGCAGTGCGCCACGTCGTTCGACACGAACCTCTCCATGCAATATGCCGCCGCGCGCCAGGCCCTGTATGCCGCCGGCAAAAAAATCGAAATCCTGGTCAATTTCCATCCGAAACTCCACTATGTGTCGGAGTGGTGGAAACAACTCTACGGCGAAAGCGAAGGCAAGGAGAACAAAGGTCTTTATCCCGCCAGCGTCGACCTGACCACCGACCTTCACTCCATGGGCCAGTGGATCCAGCAGGGCGAGCGCATCATCCTCGAAACGGTGATTTCCATCGCCAAGCCCAACCGCGAAGTGGTCATCCCCACGGACGGACAGAACCTTGACGGTCTGAACTATCTGGCCGGCAAGCGGGTCGACGAGGTCAACAAGATGGCCGAACTCGGCACGCAGATCGCCCACGTCGACGGCGGCGTGCCCAACATCAAGGTCGTCATGCCCGAACTGAACGAATATTACATCGGCGAGTTGTTCTATTTCTTCGAAAAAGCCTGCGGCATCAGCGGTTACGTGATGGGCATCAACCCGTTCGACCAGCCGGGCGTGGAAGATTACAAGCGCAATATGTTCGCCCTGCTCGAGAAGCCCGGCTACGAAGAGCAGAGTGCCGCCATCCGCAAACGTCTCTGAAGAAGCCCGTGTTTGAAGAAGCCAAAAGAAAATACCTGCAGGCACAGGGTTTGAAGCGTTTGGAGCCGAAGGGCGCGCTCATCGACATGGACGGCGTCCTCTTCGACTCGATGCCCAACCACGCCAAGAGTTGGATCACGGTGGTCAGTCAGATGGGTTGTCCCTTCGACGAAAAGGAAGCCTACCTGCACGAAGGCCGCACCGGACGGGGCACCATCGAGATTCTTTTCCGCCGCGAACTCCACCGGGAACCGACCGACGAAGAGGTACAGACCCTCTACGGCCAAAAAGCCGCTCTGTTCGACTCCATGCCTGAAGCGCCCGTCATGAAAGGGGCGCCCGAGGTGCTCGACGCCATCCGCGATGCCGGCATGCAACGCATTCTGGTCACCGGTTCCGGCCAGCGGCTCCTGCTCGGCAAGATAGACCGTTGTTTCCCGGGCCATTTCACCGCCGACCATATGGTGACCGCCTTCGACGTGACGCAAGGCAAACCCTTCCCGGAGCCCTACCTGAAAGGTCTGGACAAAGGGGGTCTGAAGCCCTTTGAAGCCATCGTCATCGAAAACGCCCCGTTGGGGGTGGAAGCCGGAAAAGCCGCCGGCCTCTTCACCGTGGCCGTCAACACCGGACCGCTCGACGATCATTACCTTTACGACGCCGGCTGCGACCTCCTGTTTCACAGCATGAATGAACTGGCCGCCGCCTGGAAAGATGTGGCCGCTCCCTTCAGCATCTGATCATATGAAAAATCCTGACCACTTCCTGAGAAAATTCATTTTCTCCTGTCGGACGACGTTGCCCGCGGCGATGATGTGCGCCCTGTTGCTGATGTCGGCGTGTTGCCACAACGAGCAGCCCGATGACGAACGCTTCGGCCGGACGGTCATCGTCTATATGGAAGCCGCCAACAGCCTTTACAGCTTCGCCTGTACCAACATCGACACCATTCTCTGTCATGCTTCAGAAGCGGAAATCGGCTCGGACAACCGCCTGCTCATCTATTTCAACGGCAGTCCTCACCACGCTCCGCGGCTGCTGGAGGTGACCCCGGCGCAGGAAAAGCAGCAGAAAAGGGTGGCCGATACGGTGCTGGTCAAATCCTACCAAGAGGAAAACACGCTCACGCCGGCGTTCATGACCCAAGTGCTGAAGGATGCCCGCGAGGCTTACCCGTCCGATTCATACGGCCTGGTGCTTTGGTCTCACTCGCAAGGATGGCTGCCCAAGGAGTCGTTCACCCGCAGCACCCCGAGGATGTTGTCTGCTCCGGCCAACGGCGTGACGACCAAATGGTTCGGCATTGATTACGATTACAATGCGCTGGACATCACCGAATTGCGCTCTGCGCTGGAGTTGTATGAATGGGATTATGTGCTGATGGATGCCTGCTACGGCGCCTGCGTTGAAGCGCTCTACGAGCTTCGGAATTGTTGCGATTACTGGGTCGGTTCGCCCGTAGAAGTGATGGGCAACGGTTTCCCATACCACAAAATCCTTCCTTCGCTGTTCGCCGGCCACACGGAATCGGGCCTGCTGCAGATTTGTCGGACGTATATCGATTTCTACAAAAAGGATTCCAGTTACCCATCGGCCACCGTATCCCTGATTCAGATGGATGAACTCGACGCACTGGCCGAGCAGGCCGCCGCCCTCGTGGAAGTGTGCGACGCGGCCCGTCTGTCGGCCCCTTGCTTTGATTCCATTCAGGTGCTCGACAACTGCAAGCCGGCCTATTTCTACGATCTTGACGGATACCTCCGCTCGGCCGTCGGCTACAGCCATGCCGACACTTTGCCCGAGACCCGCCGCACGGAAGTGGTCAAGCGTTACCAGGCCTTCCGGCAGCAGCTCGACCGTGCGGTCCTCTACCACGACCATACGCCTTATTTCTATTCAGGTTTGAAAGGGTCTTATACCTGGACGCCCATCAGCCACAGCTTTTGTGGCCTGAGCGCCTACATTCCCCGCACGGATTGGCCTTCCAGTCCCAGCCTGTACAACCAGGCCAGCCAAGCCTACGGCCATACCTCCTGGGCACAAGCCATCGGCACGGCCCAGCACTGACCTGCGCCGATTATTCACTTATTTAGTGAATAATCAGAAGTATCCTATGCATTCTTTGCATTATGAGGTGCTCAGAGGAGATAAAGCCGGTCTGTCTTCCATTAGAATTGATGATCAATACAGATTGGAATTTTTTGTTGATGCAGATGGCGTGGAACCGACCGTGAGCATTTGTACTTTAGAAGATATAACGAATCATTACAAATAAGAATATGGAACAGAAAACAATGCCTTTCATCCCGATTCACCCCGGTGAAGTGGTGAAGGATGAAATTGAGGCTAGAGGAATGTCTCAGAAAAAAACTTTCTGAAATTATTGGGTTGCCGTATACGATGCTCAATGAAATTCTGAATGGCAAACGGAACATCACCTCTGAAACGGCACTGTTGTTAGAAGCCGCATTGAACGTCAGTGCCGAACTGCTGGTTAATATGCAGTCTTCTTACAGTTTGCAAACGGCCAAGAAGGACAATAAGCTTTCTGCGAGATTTGCGCTGATCAGAAAATCTGTTGCAGCTCTGTAATCTTGGGAATAAAATGATACAACTGCTATCA